>LSQX01277195.1_pt1 | contig 36210 bp, 19 predicted proteins | sample 654561 | NCBI WGS metagenome assembly LSQX01 (sample SAMN04489861, study PRJNA283612) | anaerobic digester metagenome | isolation source: 4 biogas reactors fed with cattle manure at either 37C or 55C with and... | place: Denmark: Kongens Lyngby | collected 2014 | reverse complement strand
GTCACACGAAATCCAGTAGAACCTATTTTATTTTTTAACACTAAGGACGTATGGAACACGCCAATCATCTTCATTTTCACAGGGCGAAGATTCAACTATCATGGCTGTTTCATATTAATTTTTCGTAAATTTAGTTTCCAAGGAATTTCGTTATAAACAAATAATTGATGAAATTACTACGGGTTATACGCAATTTAACCAAGTAAAACATTTAGGAACAAAAACACGAATCAAGCAAGCTTATAAAGTTCTCTTTTAAGGAGTTGCAGTATCCTTTTTTCTTGTAATTCTTGCCAAATAGAACGGTCCGATATTGTTATTTGGCCTTGCCTCTTTTAGCACAAAGGTAACTCGATTTTTCCCTTTTGTAATCTCAAAAGGGATGTTATAATCAATATCGTAGAATTTATTTTCCTTGTATTTATTAATGTCTTCTGTTGCAATGATTACATTGTCAACCAGAATATTAAAGGCAGAATTTCGATTATCTTTTCCCCAGTAGGTCATAGTCAGGATGTTTTCTTTTTCAGGGTCAACTTCCATTTCAAAGGAGAGAAATCCACCCGGCGCGGCAGAACGCCATTTACGAAGGTTGCTTTCACCGGTATTCATTCTATCTCCATGCAGCTTGTGGTCACGCTCCGGTTGCATTTCGCCGGGACGGAAAAGCGATACTGTCCGTGATTCAATATCCTGCTGTTTCAGACGTTCTTCTTCGTAGATCTTTTGCTGAACAATCCACTGATCAGGCGTAAAAAAATCCCAGTAAACTGTGTAATGTTCATTGACAAACTCATTGAAAGGACGTAGCATTACAGAGCGAGGAGACGTATTGTTTACGGAATTAAAGTGAAGATTATCTCCTCTTTTCAGCCACCGGTTAGCATCTGTTTCTGCAGTAACAAAAACCGGGATATTCTTTGAAGGATCCAGCATATCTTTCCCGAAATCTCCCGCCAAAAGTGTTGGACCGAAAAACACGGCACGTCTATCAGGGTTATCCGGCATAGCTTCGTAATGCAAATCACTCGGCATATATATTGAAATTTTGTCACCGTTCTTCCATTTTCGTTTTAACAAGACATATCCGTACTCATCTAATAAAAGTTTTTGAGTTTTTCCATTAATAGATATTTTCACATGCTTCGCCCAGTACGGTTTTCGGATTCGAATCGAGAAATTTCCTGGCTTTTTCCCCTTAATTGTCAATTCAGACCTATCATTTTTCGGGATTTGGGTATTTTGAGAAATTTTTATCCCTTTTTCTTTCCAATTTAGCTCTGAAGGAATAAATAAATTGACAAACAAGCTGCCATCAGCGCCTTTGTAATAGATATTTTCACTGTATTTCACATGGTTTTCCATGCCTGTTCCCATGCAGCAGGTAAACGAGTGCCTGTAATCACCAAATTGTTTTTTACCGCCCATTCGAAGTGAGACGTAATAGGTTGTCATGCCCGTTTCAGGATTTTGAGAAGCTAAAATATGATTATAAAGTGCTTTTTCATAAAAATCCATGTATCGAGCAGACGGACTTAAGCCAAATAAATGTTGTGTCAGCTTCAACATGTTGTATGTATTGCAAGTTTCCGTGGTGTTATCAGCTAATTTGTCATTCAATTTTCGGGGTTCGTGAAAATATTCGTAATAGCTGTGTCCGCCTATGGCATAAGTATGATTTTTCACTACCGTTTCCCAAAAGAATTTTCCAATCTCCAGATCGTTTTTATCGTTCGTAATTTCATACCTGCGAATGCTTCCAATGGCTTTTGGAATAATCGTATTAGCGTGAAACCCTCTTAGTTTGTCTTCGTGATTAGCCAGCGGATCCAAAACGGGATTATCGTAAAAGCGATACGAAAGAGCTAAGTATTTTTTATTTCCTGTAATGGCATACGTATTGGCCAGCACTTCAGCCATTCCACCGTATTCACAACGGAGCATATTTTGCATTTGACTTTCATCCAAATGGCTCAAGAGCATATCCGCCCAGTCGCAGAATTTTGTTTCAATCGCAAGCGCATCTTTATTTCCGGTCTGAATATAAGCATCGAGCAATCCGGCCATGATTTTGTGAATGGTGTACCAAGGCGCCCAATAGCCGTTCAGGCTGAAATTACCGGTTTCAATTTTTCCATTTACAATTTCAACCCATAGTTTGTCTTCATCGGGAATAGCTCCCAAATAGCCTGTTTTTCTCGCAATTTGAATTTCTTTCAATTCTGAAACAACATAGTTAATCCGCTTCAATGCTTCTCGGTTTTGCGTAGAACCATACAATATGGATAATGCAGAAAGATAATGCCCCAGCGAATGTCCGGCAAGTCCTCCGCTTTCCCAGCCACCGTATTTTTCAGCTTTGGGTTCAAGTCCTGCATGAGCGCGAAAACTTGATAGCAATCTATCCGGTTCCAAATTCAACAAGAAACGCTCATCGACATCTTGCGCAGTTTTGAATTTACTCTCAAAAAGTGTCACATCGCCGATTGGAAATGGATATGCTTTCGCGGCAGCTGCCAATTTCACATTGAGAAAATCGGACTGTTCCATGGGAACAAGATTCTGAGCGAATGATAAGTCTGTGAAAAAAACTAAGATTAGAATTGCTATTCGTATTTTATTAATCTTCCTCATGATTTCTATTACATTTTTATGTTCAAAATATTTTTCTTCCCTTTTTTGGCTTTTACTTCGTAATATCCCCTGGAGTCTTTTGTAAGATTGGCCGGGAGTACCGCATTTTTATCATTTAGCGCAGATATTTCCACAAATGCATCACCAATAAATTCCACATTCACTTCGCCGGTTTTCGGATTATAATCTACTTCCTTAATCTGTCCTGAAACCGTTGTGATGGCAAGGGATTCCGGGGAAAGGAACACCCTGTTTTTCCCTGCGGTTGTAATTTCTGTTCGGATTCGATCATTGTCCTGCTTCAAGTTCCCACTAAACGCTAACCATCCAAATTCGGGATGTTTTACAATGTAAGTTGAGGAATTGACCGTATATCCGTAAAATCCGGAACCATAATCACCGACATAACCGTCTATCGCCAAAGTAGAAGGGTATGAGTGGAACGCAGCGGGACCGAATCCGTCTTGAGTTACGTTAGCCAATGCACCCATAGCTCCGGCATGTCCGACTCGTAAAAGATAAAAATCCAACGGATTCTCTTTGTAAGCCGCTAATACCGGAATAGAATTCAGAGCAGAGCCATAATGATGGAGTTGACGCTCGATTCTTGCCATCTTTCCACCGTATACAAAATCCCAATACCTTCTTGCACTACCGTTGTATCCCCAATGTGGCAAAGTTGGCATGTAGGCAAGAACTGCATTGAGCGTTACGTCCGCTTTATCTGCATAACCAAAATAAGAAGTCCACATATACACTTCCTCTTGCCCGGTAGAATCCCACGGCATTTCACTTCCAAACGGATAATCCAACGATCGCCAATGATCTGCTCTTTTTTTCATTGTTTGTTCCAACTCTTCAGCCATTTCAGTCATTCCCTCTCGCTTCAGATCATATAAAATATAAAGGAAAACCGATCCTTCCATCTGACCAAACTGAGCATAATAGGGAGCAAATTTCATCATCGCCATCGATGTATGATAGGCGTTTTCCAAACTTGTTTTCCAATCAATTCCTTTGATGTTTTTATTTCTTCCTAAGTGGTACATTACCCAATGCGCAGCTGCTACGTGCGGATAATTGTAAGAACGCCCGAGACTTTCCGCCTCTTTTTTAGGCCAGGCTTCCCAACCGCGAAACTGAATATCAGGACTATATGTCCCTTTCGGCATTAGGTCAGGCTCATAGTAGAACAAGCTTTTTCGAACCCCGTATTTTGTCGAATCTTTGCTGTGCTGAATTTTCCCCCACATCGTTTCATTGACAAATCTTTTTATTTTATCAATTTCTTTCTTATCAGGAATCAGGAGTTGCTTCATCACTGCGCTCAACCAACTTCCTGCTCCGGCTTCATCGCTGAGACCAACGTACCAGGCACGGCGCTCCTGAAGTAGTTTTTTCTTTACATCGTAATCGTAGTTAATTATTGAAGGCGCCCGCCCGAACGGATCATTTTTATCATCAAACCATTGCTCGGTAGTGAGGAAGTGGCCTAAGTCCGCCACAACTTCAGCTTGAGACTTAATCACTTTATAACTAATGGTTTGCAAAGTCCCGTCCTCATAAACAATTGAAACGCGAGCCCTACCCCACACATTTCCTTTCACTTCATATTCCGACCATTTATTGGGTGTCTCACCGTTTTTTGTAATAGTCAAAACATTTTCAGGATAAACAGAAATATTAGTAATCTTTTTTGGGTATTTGATAAAAAGTTTGGAGGATTCGTTCATTGGCAGAATATAGCCCGGCAATCCAACCGCAACCGGTCTTTTTAGCCTGATCAGTTCATCCTCAATTTCTCTGATAGACGGCGCAATGACAAATTTCAGAGCAAAATCCTTCGATTCTCTTGGTTTTAAGCTTGTCGAAGTAGGCTCATTCCATGGCTCCACACCTTTCCATTCAGTTTCTGCCAACGCTTTGCTGTGGATAAGCCATTCGTGAAATCCTTCAAAAACAACACTTCTGGGAGTCGGGTCATCATTGAGCGGATTATAAGCTTCGAAGGATGCATTTTTATGAGGCAATACCAACAAACTACCACCTTTCCCATGCAGGCGATTTACTTGTAGATATCCTGCTTCCGCGCCAATGTATGGATCGAAAAACACGTTTTCAGCGTGTGCTTGGCTTAAATTTTTTCCTTCTAAAATATTGTTGAAAATAAGCGGAATTCCCAACGCACCAATCTCTACTTCATCGGAAGTTGTATTTGTAATTTCAAAACGGAGCACCAAATCACCGTTATCTGTTTCCCAAAATCGCTTTATTTGCACGGGAATGTCGGCAGGAAGGGTCGCAGAAAGATCCGCAGCCGCTAAAATATTTCCACCGACTGTGACTTTTTCAACCGGTTTTCTTGCTGTTATCGTGGAGTATCTCTTCCAGTTTTCTCCCGACTTCCTCAACGTAATATTCAAATCACCCAAATGATACAATCCGTCTTTGTCGCGTTTATCAATTCTATCTCCCGGCACGTAGTCAAATGAAGTATCGGCGTGTGGAGCTAATCTTTCAACGGTCTGCGAGGCATTCACCAATGTCAGTGAAAATGATTTAGTAACGTATTTCTTTGAACCTTGCTCCATGTAAAGCGTTGAAGGTCTTTGTGCTATACGCTCCCAAGGGGATTGAGCAGATATTGAAAAGAATGTAATGAACAGAACAAGTAATGTAATTTTTGAATGTTTCATGATATCGTAAGTTAATTTGTTATTCCTTTTGGTTTTGTTTTATTTAGTAATTTGACAACTTCAGACTGTGTCATGGATGTACCATACAATCTTACATTTGCAATATACCCACTGAAAAATTCGGTTCTTTCACCTGAAGCTCCAACAAGTATATTCCCGCGCTCTACAAAAAGCGAAATAGGCGTTTGCGTGTCTAATTTTCCATTCACGTAAACATTTTCTAAAGCGCCATCAAATGTAACGACAATATGATTCCATTTGCCTTTTTCAGGGACATTCTTATATCGCAAATCAACCGCACCATCACCATGAGCCATCGCTCCATAATGATTGGTTCCATACATCAATGCCGCGTATGAAGATTGCAACATGTTTTCGCGAGTGTTCCAGGCAAGCAGACACTCACCATCGCCTATTTCAGGGTTCAAGACCCAAACTGAAACAGTAAACGGAGCATTCCAGTTAAGACTTGCAGGTGAGTTCTCAGATAATTGGAGCCAACTTTCTCCATTGAAATAAATAGATTTAACCCCATTAATTCTTTTAACTTCCGGTACTCCATTTGAATTAAAAACACCCCCTAATTTTCCTCTGTTTTTTATTGGATTCTGAATTATCCCCTCTTTTATTTTTTGAGCATCAAGGTTGACAATTAAACTTTCATCAATCACTGCTCCGGGTAAATTCGGAGACTCATTGTTCTCTGAAATTGGAATTTCAAAATGCTCGTTATATACTTTTATATTCCAAATAGCGGGAATCATTCCGGTTTTTTCAGTACCGGTAATCGTCAATCTAATATATCTTGCATTAACTGTTTTATCATCAATCAGCGGACTTCCACAACGTCTATTTGTTGTTCTATCAGCATATAATTGCCAACGTTTCCCACTCTTCGAAGTTTCTATTTTATACTGATAGTAATAGGTAGGATACTCAAATTCGGTACAAATTCGATTAAAATTTTTCGTCACTCCCAAATCTATCGTAATGTATTGAGGTAGTTTTGCTGAGGCAGCTTTCCAAAGCGTCCCATTATTATTATCCACTGCGTTTTCAGGTTTGTAAAGATAATCATAACCCTTCTTACTGTAACGAGTTCCTTTTGATATCAAATGATACGATGAACTTGCTTGGATTTTAGCATTTAGTGCCAAGTTCTCGATTTTGTTTTTTACTTTATTTGAAAAATCCACTCCTTTATGAGTCGGCGTAATTTTTTCTATGCTGTGCCCGTTGAAGTTTATTTTATCAATACATGTCTGACGGAATTCGCCTCCCGTACTGTGTGGGTTGTCATGTCTGTGATAAACGATATAACAATCTTGTTCATCTTGCAGAATGGAATGGTGACCCGGACCATCAATTGTGCTGTCATTATTCGTAACCAGAATAGGATTATTTTTACCATAAACGAAAGGTCCTTCGGGACTATCGCTTACCGAATAATGTACCGCGTAAGAGCTTAATCTACAATCACCGGCAGAATACATTAGAAAATATTTCCCATTCATTTTGATAGGGTATGCAGCTTCAAAAGCATGTGGAATTTGTGAAATGGGAATAAAACCGGACTTGATAATTGTACACATATCGTTTGGATCGATTTTCACCCATCCCATGCCACCAAATGAAGTACACCAAGTTCCAAAATAGGCATAAAGCGAACCGTCATCGTCATAAAAAAACTGCGCATCAAGTGCAGGTAAATTTTCTTTTGAAGTCCCGACAGGAATTACAGGTTTCCCTCCACTAATTGGAACAAAAGGCCCGAGAGGTGAGTCAGAGACATAACCGTAAATGTTGCACCCAAACTGACAATTGCCCATGTAATAGTAAAACCTCCCGTCTTTCCCTTTAACTACATCAGGTGCCCAGCAATTTGTAAGACCGACAGGCAATTGAAGAGTTAATTTTCGGTTGTACCAATTCTTCAAATCCTTGCTCACCCAAACCGTGGGTTCTCCTGAAGCTAATTTCACTCCATCGGTAGTTGAATAAATGTAGTATGTATCACCAAATTTCTTAATTGTCGGATCGGCAAAATATCCGGGTAAAACAGGATTGTTATTTTTGGAATAATTCCATTGATAATCCCGGGCTTTACTTAGCAAACTTCCAACTATAAACAACAATACAATAACTTTAATTTTTTTCATCATCACATTTCACTTTTTTTTCTACAGGTATCCCGGTGGATAATTATTTATAACAGCATTCAGGTAATTGATTCGATTTCTCAACCAATTTTCCATTCTTCTTATTTCTATTTCATAATCTTTATCAATAGGCCAACGAATAGCATCTTTTTTCATTGCGTTCTTACTAAAATTTGCATATTGACTTGTTTCAGACCAGACTTCTGACATAATTTTGTCTTTTATGCCATTCCAGCGGCTTTTATATTCACTCACGAATCGCTTGTTTTTAAATAAATCGGTAAAAAACGAGGGAACTGTATAGCCTCCGATATGATTGACAGGATCTGCACCAAAGACTAATTTTTTGTAATCCTTAAAATAATTGTGTCCGGTGAACATAGTACTCCAATCAAAATCAAAACCTGCATCAAAGTCCCACAAAGGACCAAAATTCCATAATCCTCCTTTGTCTCTAAACATATAAATACTCCGCGGAGCGGCTACTTCAACATTATAAACGAGCTCTTGAATCAACAAGTAATCAATCAGCGTACTTATGTTCAACATTTTAGACACCTCCGTATAATTTCCCGTCTTGATAGATTGCTCTAATTTTGCAAATTCATTTTTCACAAAATCCAATTTACCCGGATTAGCTTCCACATCAGGATATTTGACACAAATTGGCATTTTGTAAATTGTTGACCAGAAATTATCCAATCCTGCCGAGTTTAGTTCGGGACCATCATCTGCATCCAATGAGATCAAGATTCCTTCAATTTTGTCAACTGCTACTCTGTTGGCTCCTTGCTCAACCTGCTCTGTAAGCTGGTAGAGTCCTATGTATTCGTTGTTCAAAGTAACTTCAACGTACCGTGAATGATTTGTATAGGGCAAATTGAGCTTTTCTCCCATCAAAAAAGAGAACGTATTCATTAAATGAGTCGGGTCTCGATAATTTGCTAATAATATCCAATCTTTCTCTGCTTTCAAACCGAGAATTTCTGCATTTTCATTCAGCTTTATACGATACGGCTTTTTAGGATACCATAACCAGGTAGAATTTCCTCTTCCTCTTATTCTTCCGGGTCCACTGAAATTCCAATCTTCATAGATAGATTCAATTTCAATTTGACAATTTATATAGTCCTTTTTCGTAACTATTGGTTCATTCCCTTCTGTAAGAATACTAATTTTAGAAACTTCAAAAGGGGAATTTGGAACTTTATAAACATTCGGCTTTTCCTTTTCATCTGAACAGCTAAAAAGGAAGAAGAAAAAGGGAAGAAACAATAGCAATTTAGCTATTTGTGTGTTTCTTTTTACTTTCAAAATTTTATGTTTTTTACCGGATAGCGATATTAAATATAAATGTTGCTTTGTATTGAATTCCGTTTTTAGTATATACCAACGCTTCGCGAATCGTGTATTTATCTCCCGTTTTACTTTTTCCGGGATATTGCCCAATGTTAAATTCAAACGTATCCGGATTGAATTCGGCAAAAACTTTGCTATCATTATCACTACCCCAGCCAATTACACTGCCGACACTGTCAAACCAAAATCCATGACCGTTAGCAGTTGTGTTATAAGACAAAGACTGATCAGGCTGAACTGCCGCGAATGCTATTTTCCCCTCAGTAGGAGGTTGTTTTGGCTGTAACATATAGGAGGAAATTTCAGACGGCTGCATCACAAACGCGTTTGCAACCTGTGCTAAGTCTCCATTAGTGCTCAGACTAACCAATGTCCCTGAATAACTCGTTGCATCAGCAGCGAAAGATAAATTGTACGTGAACGTAACATCTTTTGGCGTTTGATTGGGATCAATAACAATGCTTCCCAACAAATCAGTGTTTGTGAATTTGACGGTATAAGGCCATTGATCATCGTTGCTTTCTTTTTCATCCCAAGCATGCGCCAAATAGGAGGAAGGCGCGCCAAGCACAACAAACCACAATCTTTCGCAATTTGCAGGAATGGTAAAATTAACAACTTCAGCGGTTTTCCTATTCATCGCTCCGTATATTCTTTGTCCATTTTTTAGTAAAGCAACATATCCGTACCTCCAACCGGCTCTTGTAGTGCTCGAACTGTTGTATTTGGTAACTTTCACGGTCGTCTCCCCATCTCTGCATAATCCCGGATCTGCAGCTGCCAGTAGAGAACCAGGCATCAAGGCGACAAAATCAGTTGATACAACAGTACCCACATCTGGCACATTCAGCGGTATAACATTATATCCTGTGGAGCCGGGACAATGACTATATGCTATCTGATATGTCCCATCCGATAACGGATAAAGTTTACACGTATGTTTACCGATGTAATTTACTCCATTGCTTCGAATTCCGTCGATATCCCAAGTTACAAATCGTGTGGCTGCATCGTACATTTCAGCATTAAACTCATCAACAGAAATCTCTTTTATCCTCATAAATGTCTCCATTGGATCTTCCGGTTTTACGGATTCTCTCCACAATCTTCCAATAAAATCTTGGCCGTATTTTGCACTCCAATAATAATGGATAAAATAGCTCGCGTATCGTTGCCACTCGTGCCCAATATGGCGAAAATGATTATCCATATACACATTAAAATTGTAAGACTGAAATGCTTCTAATGGGTATGATTGATAGGATTGCCATTGAGCTGTTTGTTCCCAGAATCCATTCCCGCCGTTTCCTCCAAATCCGTATCTGAATCCACGAGAAAGATCATCTGGGATCTGTCCGTTAGCTAACAAATCACAGTAAACCTGATACTGAAAACTATGCCCGATCTCATGTGCTATAGTTGACCCAACAGGTTTGCAAGTACTTGGATTTACCCAAAGCGCTCCAATAACATTATCATATCCTGCTCCGGTTGCAAGCCATTCTGTCTGATACAGTAGATAAATTTGCATTTTATATTTGTCGAGGTTTGATTTACCAACTCCAACTTCCGCAAACTTTAGATCATTCACATTAATACTATAAAATGCTTCTGCTTTCTGAAGCAAATCATCAATATTGACACGCAAAGCCTCCGGGACATTAGCGTCATTTGGATTAAGTCCAAAACCGGCTTCCCAAAAGACAATAAAGTGTTCCGATTGCTTGGATCTTACAAAAGACCATTTACTATCGCTTCTCAGAAAGTCCATACTTTTGAAATCCTGAGGTTTGTAAAATTTATTGAAATCCTGCACGTCAGATTCATTCAAAATTACAACTTCTGAATCTTTTGGGACTTCAGGGTCCGGGTCCGGGTTTGGATTTGGATAAACAATATCTTCTTTCCCGCCACAAGCAGTGAATGACACTGCTGCAACGGTGAAAAAAACTAATAAAGATATTTTTAAGAATAAGCCAAAATAAATTGGCTTATTCTTATTTTGAAATAATTTTGACATTAATCAATGTTTTTAAGTTATACTGAATGTGATATTTAGAGTTACCTGACCTTCATTACAAAGTATAATCATCTTTGTGGTAACTGTACTTCCCGTGGCTGCGTTGTCGGGGTGATTTCCACCAAACAGGTAGAGTTCCGTACTATTATGTCCTATACTACACCAGACTATACCTTCAGCCCAAGTTCCCTGAGTTCCATCCATTTTAAGCCAATACCCGGGAACATCCGCAGTGTAAGTCGGATCTACAATTGGATCCGGGATTTGATTGAGATATACTTTCAAATCGCCACTCGCAATTGCTTTGTGTATCTGATAAGTTGTCATTTTGAAAGCATCACGCATAATGTCTTTTAAATCGACTCTGATACTTGCATAGTCATTGCTATACGGTTTTCTCAAATCCAGATCTCTCGTCAGTGACGTCGGATTACCGGCAGGTGGAGTTTCAGGATCGACATAACCAACTACATTTACGGTAATCTGAAGCATTTCAATTTTATTATTGGCCATTATTCCGTATTTTATTGTATAAGACTGACCTTCTGCAAGTTTATTCGGCATTTGACCTATACCTACTTTATTCGGCTGCATACCGTCATCATACGTTGTGAAAACAGTAGCATTATCACCCCAAGAACCGACGAAACCTTCCAAATCATACCAAAATCCATTTTTGGTGGTGGTCTCCATTGAATATGAACCATCTTTATTTACTCCTAAGAATTTTGCATCGGCAAGTGAAGTTACTCCTAAGTCACTCAATGTTCTTGGAAGATCAAATTCAAGTGAATCTTGACTGTAATCGGTCTTCGGAGTAACGTTAATCGTCAGGTTCTGCGTATTAACTACCTCAGCCGTTACTTGACCGGGGGCATGAGAAAGAATGGTAATTGCTACTGCTGCACGCTTTTCATTGTATTTCAGACATTCAATAATTTTTATTGTATCACCATCTACCAAGTGTCCGGGATACTGACCTATGTGGAACTCACCGGTTTCTGTGTTAAATTCAGCGAAGACCATTGCATCCGCTCCCCAGGTAGTTACATCGCCACTTGCATCCCACCAGTGCCCCCAAGGTGAATTTGTATTACTTGCTGAACCTACGTCGGCATGGGTAGTGCCCTGAATAGCAAATCCTTTCACTTCAGGTGCTCCTGCTTCACCTTTGATTCCAGCCAATAATTGCTCTACAGAAATTCCAAAAAGTGTAGCAATTTTATCTGTTTCTATTGCCAACATCGTCCCATCGTAGGAAGTTTTGCTTATTGTTATATCTACCGTATAAGACAAAACCAAGTTTGCATTAATTCGTTCTTTTTCTGCTTTTGCAATGGAATCCTGCCGCTGTATTTCTGCGATTTCCTCCGGAGTTAAAACGTGCTCCTTCGAAAAATCGATATTATCACCGCAACCGGTAAATCCTATAATCAATAAAGCAAGAACTGCTAAATATAAGCTTTTCATTTTGTTTAATTATTTATAAGTTAACAATTATTTTATCATTTATATCCCTCATTTTGAACTAATGAGATATTGGCATCCATTGCTGCTTTAGGAATTGGGAAATAGTTCCAATGAGTTTCATTAGTGGCATCTTTACAGAACCATGATTTTCCATTAAATACGTTTCTTCCGTCAGTCATTTTGAATCTGATCAAATCTTGACGTCTGTGGTGCTCACCGACAAACTCCCAAGCCAAATCATCCAACAATCCTCCTAAAATAATATCAGCGCCCCCTTCGTTCGTTACCACATATTTTTCAGGATCCCAGTTGGTGTGTCCTTCACTTGTGTATTCTCTATGGCCATAATCATAAACACTTCCGCCTTTAAGCTGATCAACCGTTCTCGTAGCATTAGCAGGTGCATCGAATGAGCGCTTTCTTACTTCTGTAATAAGATCTGCAGCCACTTGCTCATCTCTTTCTAAGCGGAGCAGGCATTCTGCTTTGATAAACAAGGCATCCGCATATCTGAAAAATGCGACATCATTTCCATATGTTCCTTTATTATCAGGATTGATTTGACTTTTTACAAAACGGAAACCCTCTTGTTGGTATGCTCCCGGATTATCAATTGAATGCACTGCTTGAGAATAATTCAAAACACCCTGACCGGCCCAATCATCTGCCGTAAAAGGTATAGGATCACCGGCTTGAGGAGTTATAGTTCCATCTGCATTCTCAACCGCATAGCGCTGAACACCGCCTGCCCAGGTATATGCAAGGCGTTTGTCATTGACATCGTAACTGTCAATAAATTGAGGAACCGCACAGCTTCCATTCCATGGAGAACCTGTATAGCCATATGCAGCTGCTCCAGCGCCTACCAAGCATTTGTTTACCAAATAATTATGTGATGCATTCAGGACATCAAGCGGTAAAGCAAATATAACTTCAGGTGAAGAGGAAATATCATCTTGAAAATTATCTAAATAATTGGCTGCAAGACTAAACTTTCCTGCATCAATGATTTCATTAACTTCAATCAATGCTTTTTCAAAATAGTCATTACCTGTACCGTTCAAATAAACATTGTGATTCAGATATAATTTTGCAAGCACCATATTAGCTGCATACCGGTTCGGATAACCGTGTTTGTACTCTGTTCCAAGGTCATCTTTAATAGCATTCAGCTCGTCAACACAGAAGTCAAATATCTCTTTTGCTGTTTTTTGTTGAGGCAAATAACCTGCTTCTGTTTTTTGAGTTGTTTCCAACGGCACATTTCTAAATGCATCTAACAAAATGTAGTAATTCAATGCTCTTAAAAAACGCATTTGAGCCTGTTCATTTCCGGTTTCGGGCAACACATCTAAACATTTGTTTGTATATCCGATCCCAACATAGGCATAATTCCAGAGTGGGTCAATATGTCCTTGGCTGTAGTTCCATTTGTGTTTGTGCATCGGGATATACAAATCACCCCAACCGATTCCAATTCGTTTTGGCGTCATATATGTATCACAACATTCTTCATTCAAATCAAAATATCCATTCCATCCCCAATACAAGAAACGTATCTGAGCATAAGCTTCACCCATCATGTAACCTACAATTTCGGGGTCATTCACATCAATGGTTTCGTCAGTCAAAATATCATACGGAGTTTCAGTCAAATCAGTACATGCTCCGAATGTCAACAGCAGACCAGCAAAGAGTCCTATAAATATGTTTTTCAAAATTTTCATAATATGTGTGTTTTAAAAAGTTAACATTAAACCAACTGTAAATGAGCGTACTGTTGGGTATTTATCACGGTTGTCGATACCCGGAGCGAGAAAATAATTTGATACCTCAGGATCCAAACCTGAATATTGTGTTATACAAAACAGGTTTTGTCCTGATAAATAAACGCGTGCTCGCTGCAAGTAATTTCTAACCGCACTTGATAAAGGTAGATTATATCCCAATGTTGCATTTGTCAATTTTACAAAATCGCCATTTTCAATATGATCGCTCCAAACTCCTTGTGACATAGATTTAGCCAGCTGGACTTGAAGTTGTTCGCCAGTTTCAGGATCAATTACGGGTGCACCTGTATTGTCAATGGCTCCGTACCAATTAGCAGCAGACTTTAGGCGGTTGTATGCAATGGAGTTGTTTTCATAAAATGCACGCTGAACGTTCAAAATCTTGAAGCCAAATTGTCCGGTAAATTGAAGTTCCATATCGAAATTTTTATAACGAAGCACATTGTTCCAACCCGCATAAACTTGTGGCAATCCATTTCCCAGACGCTGACGATTCTTCATTTCATTCAAGTTTGTATCAAATTCTTTTAATATCCAGCCTCCATTTCCATCGGAAACTTCCACCATAACAAATCCATCTTTACTCACTCCGACTGATTTTAGTCCCCAGAAATCTCCCAAGCGATATCCAACCTCCATAGCATGAGTAGGAACCGAAATCGGATCACTTACACCTCCAACTTCCATGAAATTATCGGTTTCGTAAAGGTCATTTGACAGACTGAGCAATTTATTACTGTTGTGGGATATTGTAAATGTTGTATTCCACTCAAAATCATTCGTTTGTACAGGAATAGCGTGAACCAAGAATTCGATTCCCTTATTGCTCATCTGACCAACGTTTGCACTTGTTGACCCAAACATATTGGGTGGTACAGGAACTGCGTAATCATATAATAAGTCAACTGTTTTTTTGCTGTAAATATCGATCGATCCATTCAATCTTTCGCCTAAAACTGTCCAGTCAATACCAAAATTCAATTCACTGGTTTTTTCCCATTTTAAATTCGGATTTGGATTTTGTGCTACTTTCAACGAAGGAGACCATTTGCCATCTATACTTAAATGTTTTCCCCATACATCATAATCAAAAGTGGTAAGCGAAAGGTATGAGCCACCGGGAATTACACCTGTAACTCCATATCCTAATCGTAACCCAAGGTGATCTAACCAAGTGTATTGCTTCATAAAATCTTCGTTGCTTAGAATCCAGCCTGCAGAAGCCGATGGAAAAGTTCCCCACTTATGATTGGCTCCAAATTTTGACGAACCTTCTCTTCTGACACTCAACATTAAATTATATTTATTGTCATACCCATAACTTACACGCCCGAAAAATCCAATCAACTTGTTATCATTTTTATAAGAACCCATGCTCGCTAACTTGTCATCTTCTTCATCGGTCAGGATTGTTCCTTGATAAAGATTATTATACAAATAAGATTCTGAAGGGAAATTTCCATTACCGGCATTGAAACCATCATATACATTGTATAAATAGCTATATCCAATCAAAGGAACAATTCTGTGTTTTCCAAATACTTTTTCAAGTGTAGAAGTCAATTCTAAGTTTTCACTTTTACCGTTTGAAGAGGATTTTGAAGCCCAGCCTCTATTTTTCGCTGTTACCTGACTGTGATATTTACTTGTGTAGTAAGTTTGACCGGTCGAATTGTTTTCTTTCATAGAAAGCATCAAGTTGGTTTTCCAGCCTTTAATAGGTTCAACTGTAATATTTCCGGTCATTTGAGTATGATTTGATCGTGTATCCCCAATCAGTTCATTTTGAATAGCATAAGGATTATAATACTGGAAGCGACTGAACTCTTCATAATATGTTCCATCTTCATTGAAAATAGGAGAAGAAGGGTTATGAATTAACGCCTGACGATAAACATAACTGTTCTCGTTGTGTGAATTTCCGTGTCTTCCGTGAAGTAAATTAAAATTAAATCTAAGCACGTCATTCATTGTGTATTGTGAGAAGTCTAACTGCATCAATATATTCCGGTTATCACTTTTACGCATGATTCCTTCTTCATTCGAATAAGTCACGTTAGCAGAATAAGTAGAAGATGCCGTACCTCCTTGCAGGCTAATGGAATGATTTTGTTTGTAGCCTGATTTTCTTGTTACAGCCTTTAACCAATCGGTTTCATATCCTTCATAAGGGAAGTTTGTACGTTTATAAATAATATCCTTCGTATCCATGAAATCAGAGGTTTTATACCAATTTGAGAAAGACACATACGAGGAATATGTGGCAGTGGCGGTTGACATTCGTTTACCTGTTTTAGTGGTAATAATGATTACGCCATTAGCTCCTCGAGTTCCATAAATTGCAGCTGCAGAAGCATCTTTCAGCACATCAATAGAAGCGATATTATCCGGTGCAACTGTAGTCAACGAGCCTTCCACACCATCTACAAGGACTAATGGTGACACGCTGCCTTTGATGGTAGTTATCCCTCTAAGCATAATGCTGGAAGTAGCATTTGGATCTCCGGAAGATTTCGTAATACTAAGTCCGGCGATTTTACCTTTTACCAATTCGGCGGCGTCTCCAATTTTACCAATTGTAAAATCTTCTGACTTGACACTCGAAATAGCACTGGTCACATCACCTTTTCTTTGAGTTCCATATCCGATAACTACAATTTCATCCACCAGCCTAGCGTCTTCTGTCAGCGTAATGTCAATCTGTCTGTTGCTTCCTACCGGAATCTCCCTCGTGGCAAAACCCACATAGGAAACTACTAAAACTGACTGTGAGCTTCTTACATTTAAACGGAATCTTCCGTTATTATCGGAAATTATTCCATTATTTGTCCCTTGCTCCAAAATACTGGCTCCGATAAGCGGATCGCCATTCTGGTCCGAAACAGTACCGCTTACGGTTACACTTTGACTTTGTTGAGCAATTTCATTTGCCAATCCAACTGATTGATCAGGAACGGCAAATAAAGACATTACGCCGGTGCAGAAAAAAATTAACAAGACGTACTTATTAACTTTTAAAGCACTCTTACTAGAAATTAATCTAATCAAATTTACATTCATAAAGCTTTAATTATTTAAGGTTAATACTAATTAATTTTCCACTCAATTACTCCTCCCGATTCAGCGTCCTGTAGTTGTACGTCCATTTTGAGTTCTTTTGTAGTAATCGGGTCAAATTCTACGATATTATACTGATCTTTTAATACTGTGTAGGGTGTTCTTGCTTTCACTTCTTCCCATTTGTTTCGTGCAGATTTATAATAAAGTTTCCAACTTTTCGGCACTCTGTAATTTCCGTCATAATGATCAAAATCGAGCCAGTAAACCTCAACTTTTGATATTTTCTCCGGAGTTTCAAATTCGTAAGCAAGATTAACTGCTGTTCCACGTCTCAACCACCAGTAATGGTATGGTTTTGAAGTATCAGATGAAGTGTTTGGCTCCCATTGATCGTTTACACCCCAAGCTGACTCTTTGGTTTCTACTGTATCAGAAGCAGTTCCTCTTACGTTTGTTTGGTACATATAAGTTCTAGCTTTTGAAGCAATGGTTTGTTCAGGTATTACGCGAACTTTAGTAGAATCAACCGGTATCCAAACTACCATTTCATCCCTTCCTCTGTTGTTCCAAACTGAATAAGGTATAGCTGTAAAAGGTACTTCTTTCGTAAGTTTTTTTTCTCCTTCTTTCACTACTTCAAAACCGTTTCCCCGAATTAAAATCACTCCTCCCAGAGTATCTTTTTTCTCTATTTCGAAATCTGATATTTCCGGAATGTATTTATTAAAAACATGCTTATCTGATTGATCTTTACCCTCCAGACAATACACAATCGGACCTCGCTGAATAGCTAATTTTCCAATATCATCCTGAACTTTTTGATGTGCTTTAACCCTCAAGACAGGCATTGGAAATTTTATTTCTACCTCATCTCCTTTTCGCCATTTCCGGTCTATAGTGATATATCCATTTCTGGATTTATTGCTAAACTTCTTGTTATTTACATGAATTTCAATCGATTCTGGTTTTTTCTGAGTAAAAGTATATAAATCGGTAGGTACGGGCTGGTTTTTTGCCCAACCCGGAATTCTAAATTTAATAGCAAATTTTTCTTCAACCTCCGGATTTATTTCAAATTTCACATCACCTTGCCAAGGATATTCGGTGATTTGCCTGATTGTGGTGAGATTTTTGGGTGTTTCTATTTCAGCTTTTCCTTCTACAAACATATTTACATAAATTTCATCTCCTTTTGTAGCATAAGCGTAAAGTGGCACTGACGACATGAAGCGCGTAATATTCCCGGGACAACATGCGCAGCCAAACCACGCTTGTCTTTCATGCTGACCCATCGACTCAAGTGGGTTGTCGTAGAAAAACTTATCCCCACTCAGCGAGACACCCGACACAACTCCGTTATAAAGGGCTCGCTCAAGCACATCGATGTATTTCGATTCTCCCGTAGAAAGAAACATTCTGTGATTCCAAAACACATTGGCAATCGAAGCACAAGTTTCACAGTAGGCAGTATGATTATGCAATTCATAGTTTGGTCCAAAACCCTCACCTTGTGCTCTCGAACCTATTCCACCCGTGATGTAGAGTTTTTTGCTTGACATATTATCCCACAGTCTTTTCACTGCTTCAAAAAGCGCTTTATCATGCTGAATCGATGCTACATCGGTAACTCCTGAATACAAGTAAGCAGCTCTAACGGCATGACCTACTATCTCATCTTGCTGGAGAATCGGCTTATGATCCTGACTATACGCATTCAATTTATGCCCATCTGTTCCTCTGCCCGTTTCATCAATAAAATATCTTGCCATATCTAAATACTTCTTATCATGAGTCACTTTATACAGTTTCACCAAAGCCATTTCAATAATCGGATGACCTGATGGGACGTGTTTTTGTCCTTCTTTTGGACCAAAAGTTTTACAAACTAAATCAGCATTTTTAATGGCGACATCCAACAGGTTTCTTTTATTAGTAGCTTGAAAATGTGCAACAGCAGCTTCATAAAGATGCCCTGAATTGTAAAGTTCGTGGCTGTTTATTTTTTCCCAACGAGAACTCCCCCACCAGCCGGAAAGCCGTTCGCACTTGTTGGTAACACATGTTGTCAGATAGCCATCAGATTCTTGCGCAGCTGCAATCAAACTTATCACACTATCGAGATAAGCATCAAGTTTTGGATCATATTCTACTGCCAATGAATAAGATGCACCTTCAATGATTTTATATGGATCTGTATCATCAAAAGAGAAATCACCTTTATGTTCACCTTTGATAAGTCCGCCTGCTAAAGCAAAATTATCGAATCGACCGTTTATTTCGCTTTGGTGAAAAGCAGATGGTATGGAAACAGTTCTGTTAATAGAAATTCTGGGATGCCAATAGTTATCGGAAAAGTGAACCTTCGTAAATGGCACAGCGTGGATTTGTTCTTGTGGAGAATTTTTCTTTATACAAAAAGTAAAAGTAACAGAAACAAATATGACGAAAGACAGTAGGATTGTGTTTTTCATTTTGAATGGATTTAGTCGGTTAACAAGTAAAAACACGTTTGCAAATTTTATATTAAACTTGTAATCTGAATGACAGAATTATCTTTTTTTAATAGCAAATTAGTCGAAGCAGAGAATCAATTAATTGGAGATAAACGAACCATTAATACCCCATGTTTTGGAATCTTATATTTTAAGTTTGTTTGGGTTGTTCCAATATTTTTGTGAGCCCATAAATCTCGAACTGAATACTCTTTTTTTCTTAAATCTATTTCTCGGGCAAAATACATCGTGTTTTTTGTCCAGTTATAATCCAAATCCCATTCTGAGTCATTTCTATTTAGAAAACATAAAGCAATTTCGCCGTTTTCAAGCGGTTTTGCCCAAATTTCTTGTTTGCCCATATCCATAAACCGTATTGCTTGTTTTCCTAATTTGTCCTGATTAACACGTATCACTTCTTTATTTGTAAGTATTTCAACAGTTTCATCACTCATGTTTCTCAGGTCATTTCCGGCCATTAGAGGTGCAGCGAGCATGCACCACATTGAAAAATGGGTGATGTACTCATCTTTTGTCATTCCTCCATTGCCCACTTCCAACATTTCCGCATCATTCCAGTGCCCCGGGCCTGCATATTCATGCAGATCTGCCATCACGTCAATTATATTGAGCACACCTACTCCACCCCAATCAAACTTACAATTGTAACAATCGCGAATATCGGGAGTGATTCTCCATAAATGTCCAATCCCTTTCGCCCATTTCCATGGCTCATTTTCTCCCCATTCGCATATACTAAATACGATTGGTCTCCCACAGGCTTTGAGTGCATCACTCATGGTTTTATATGCGGCTTTTGCGTTTTGCTCTTCGTTATAGCACCAGTCATATTTCAAATAATCAATACCCCATTTGGCATATTGTTGGGCATCCTGAAACTGGTGCCCTCTACTACCGGGCCTTCTTTGACACGTCAATGAACCTGCACAAGAGTAAATACCAATTTTAAGTCCTTTTGAATGAATATAATCGGCAAGAAATTTTATTCCTTTCGGAAAATTGACTGAATCTACAACAATATTATTGTTATCATCACGTCCAACTTGCCAACAATCATCCAAAACGATGTATTGATATCCTGCCTCTTTCATCCCGGAACTAACCATTGCATCCGCTATCTCCATTATTATTTTTTCATTTATATTGCAACCGAAAATATTCCAGCTATTCCATCCCATTGGAGGAGTAGGTGCTAATGAAAGAAATACGGAATCAGGATTACTATCTTTTACAGGTGAGGCGGATTGAGCAGAAATATACAAACTGCTCAACAACAAGTATAGAAAAGGAACAATAAATCGTTTCATCTTATTACGTATCGGATATTAACTATTAAGGAAATTTGTCAACGACAAACAAACTGGAAACACGCAATTATCATTCTCTTTATCTTTTTAGATTTTGGGAAAATGGTTGTTTCACGTTATCAGATTTTAAGTATTGCAAATTTCGGAAATACTTATCCGTTTGTTTGGAAAAATAGTCTAAATGCATCCAATAATAATCCAAAAAACAAAAAAAAATGAAAATCAGATTGTTCGCTAACAATCAGCACATTACACCACAATTTAGATTATTCTACTATCTTTTTAGACTATTTTGCTACCGGTTCAAGTGATAATTTTGTAATATTGTACTTTATTTGATTTTTATACTCCGACTCAAAAAAAATGAAAAAATATTTTCACATAACACTTTTATTATATGTCAGTATAAATATTTGCAATGCCGAGAATTTTAATTTCAGGCATTATAAAGCCGAAAACGGGTTAAACAGCAACTCGGTAAACAGCATTTTGCAAGATAAATTCGGATTTATTTGGATTGGAACAGAGCGTGGATTGAACAGGTACGATGGATTTATATTCCGCTCGTTTTACATTGAAAAGAAAGAGAGCAAAACCATTTTCAATTCATTGGTTTCAGCACTTTTTGAATCGAGAAATGGAGAAATATGGATAGGTTCAGATGATGGTATCTATATTTTTAATCAAAAAAACGAAAAAATAACCCGTTTTCAAGCAAAAGCCGATGACGTCGAAATTTCCACTCTCGTGAATGAAATAAAAGAAGATAAATCCGGTAACATTTGGATTTCTACATACGGACAAGGGGTATTTAGATATAAAACAGAAACAGCAGAATTGGTACAATACAGAGTCGCTCTCAATGGCAAAACTCCTACCACTTATGATTTTCTTAATACGATTTTCGTAGATCACGCAAATCGTATCTGGGCTGCTCCAAATTCTGTAAACTGCCCGATCTTACTTTTCAATCACTCGAAAAACACTTTTGAGAAATTTGAATTGAAATCTGAGACTTCAGGATTGACCGTCTATAAAATGTTTGAAGATTCTTACAGAAATTTGTGGTTGGGGACATGGGATAAAGGTATTTGTAAGTTAAGTATCAATGATAGAAATGTTCAGTCTTTCCTTTCTCCAAAAGAAAAAAATGGAATTTTACATATTCATGATATTGCCGAATACTCGGCAAACAAACTGCTTATAGGATCAGATGATGGGTTAAGTTTATTCAACACAAAAGACGGTTCTCATCAACTGTTTACTTCAAGTGAAGTGGATTATTCTGCAATTTCAGACAAATTTATTTATCCGATCTTAAAAGATAAAGAAGGTGGAATTTGGATCGGGACATACTATGGTGGAATTAATTATATTTCTCCAAGCAGTGGTTTTTTTGAACGTTATACCCATTCTAAATACTTTAATTCGGTTAACGGGAATGTAATCGGGAATTTTGCTGAAGATAAAAACGGAAACATTTGGATAGCTTCTGACGATGGCGGATTGAATTATTTTAATACAAAAAGTAAAAAATTCACTTCGTACACCCCGGATCAAACAAAAAATAGCCTTTCATACCACAATGTACATGCTCTTTGCGTGGATGATGATAAGCTTTGGATAGGAACTTACTCAGGTGGAATAAATGTATTCGACTCAAAAACAGGAAAATTCAAACTATACAGCTCCGATGCATCCAATCCCAAAACATTAGACGGAAATAGCTCGTATTCAATCTTTAAGGATATGAACGACCAACTTTGGATAGCAAGTATGACCGGAATTAATCTATACAATAGAGAAACAGATGATTTTGTAAGAGTTAAACAATTCAACACAACAACTATCGACATAAAACAAGACAAAAAAGGCTGGTTATGGTTTGCTACGTTGACTAAAGGTCTTTATAAATACAATCAAAAAACGAATCAATGGAAGAACTATTTATTCTCAACCAATGGAAAGCAAACCGAATCGATGCATATTCTCAACTGTATTTTTTTTGATTCGAAAGACAGATTGTGGGTTGGTGGTGCCAATGGACTATTTGAATATGATTATAAGCAGGATAGATTCAATCATATTAAACTGGATGTTCCGAGCAACAATATATGTTGGATTACCGAAGACAGAAATGACCTTTGGCTTACCACTTCTAAAGGTTTGATCCGCTACAATACGATAAGTAATACGCACCAGGTATTTACAAAAAGCGATGGATTGGTAGATGACCAGTTTTTACCAAATTCGGGATTAAAAAGTTCAACAGGCGAAATATATATCGGGACTGCCAGCGGATTTAACGTATTTCATCCAAAAAACACGAGTATAAACAGGAATATCCCGGTCGTAGCAATTACCGATATTGATATTTTCAACCGAAGACTTGAAGTAAACCCAAAAGGGACTCTAAAGCAGTCATTACAACACACGGAAAGAATTGACTTATCTCACAAAGAAAATGTTTTCACGATCAGCTTTGTAGCTTTAAGCTATACGACTCCCGAAAAAAACCAATATGCATACAAATTAGAAGGATTTGACAGAGAGTGGAATTATGTTAACAGACAAAATAATGCCACCTACACTAATCTCGGGGCAGGAAGATATGTATTTAGAGTGAAAGCTTCAAATGGGGATGGAATTTGGAATGAAAACGGCACATCGTTAATTATCGTGAAACACCCTCCATTTTGGTTCAACACGTTTTTCAAAATTCTCTATGTAGTATTAGGCGGGTTGATTCTTTTTTATATTATCAATAAATATAGGAAAAATACGGAAAGAAAACATTCGGAAAAAATAAAAATATTGAATCAGGAAAAGGAGAAAGAGTTGTATAACGCAAAAATTGAGTTTTTCACAATGATTGCTCATGAAATCCGAACTCCTGTATCGTTAATAATTGGACCTTTGGAAAAAATACTATCCAACAATACAGAAGTAACGGAATCTATCTTGACCGATCTGAATATTATCGATAGAAACAGCCAACGGTTACTTTGCTTAATCAATCAATTGCTCGATTTTAGAAAAATTGAACAAGGCAGCATTTCATTAAATTTCTCAAAGCAAAATATCTACCAGTTGCTTAAAAATATTTCCGACCGTTTCAAACCTACAATGGAGCGAAAAATGATAAGTTTTAATCTCGACTGTGTAGATAAAAAGTCTGAAATAATTGTTGATTCTGAGGCAATTACAAAAATTATCAGCAATTTATTGGCAAATGCAATCAAATTTACTAAGAATCAAATCAACTTAATTTGCTTTTCGCTACCGACTGAAAACTCTATAATAATTAAAATTTCCGATAACGGACCCGGAATCTCAGACTCAGAAAAGAATAAGATTTTCAAACCGTTTTATCAGATAGAAGAGGAACAAAAACGAGGTACCGGCATTGGACTTTCCATTGTAAAGAGTTTAGTAGAAGCACATGGTGGAAGCATAAGTGTATCAGACACTTACCCCAAAGGTTCAGTTTTCACGGTTAACCTCCCTCTTACGAACAAAGAAAGTGTAATTATTTCGGAAGAAAAAGAAAATGAAGAGAAAGTCTGGGAAGAAAATCTGCTTAATAATCAAAAAACAAGTGAAATGAAGTTAAGTCGAGACACTTCTTTACCCGTTCTGTTAATTGTGGAAGACAATAAAGATTTACGGAATTTTTTATATGATAATTTTATAGACGATTATGTGGTTCACACTGCTGCGAATGGAATAGAAGGACTTGAAATTTTGAAACAAAACGATGTCAATCTGATAATTAGCGACCTAATGATGCCAAAAATGGATGGACTGGAATTGTGCAAGGAAGTGAGGTCTAATATTCTCTGGAGCCACGTCCCGTTTGTCCTGCTTACGGCAAAAAACGATATGGAATCCAAGATTGACAGCCTGAACTTTGGTGCTGATTCTTACATTGTTAAGCCATTTTCACTTGATTACCTAAAAGCTCAAATCAACAACTTAATTGAATCGAGAACCATGCTGAGAAAGAGGTTCGCTGAGTTGCCTTTTGTCCCATTAAAAAGTGTGGCAAGTAATTTGGCTGATGATAAATTTCTTTCAAAAATGAACTCGATAATTGAGAATAACATTTCAAATATAGATTTTTCTATCGACAAACTTGCCGAGCAACTGAATATTAGCCGTTCCGGATTATTTGCAAAAATAAAAATGCTGACAGATGTAACTCCAAATGAGCTTATTATCCTAATTCGACTTAAAAAAGCTGCCGAATTATTGGCACAAAACAAATATAGAGTCAATGAAGTCGCTTATATGGTCGGTTTTAACAATCCATCTTATTTTACAAAATGTTTTCAAAAACAATTTGGAATCAGACCCGGAGAATATGTTCATATTGAGCACAATTAAAAGAAAAACATGTGCTCACCCAAATATTATCTCAACATAAAATGTGAGTGTAAAATTATGGAATCCTACTATCTCCTCTTCTACTTCTTAATTTCCTTTTTCAGAAAAACCGGAATCCCGGTAGAAGAAAACCCGACTACAGTCATTATCAGATCATTATCCAAATCGTTGTTATAAAATTGAATTTTTGCAAGATCTTTTTCGGGAACAAATGAGGTGCCCCAATACAAGACACTTCGCGTATCATACCCGGACGTATTTTTACTTGTATCAGAATAGTCCACTTGTTGACTTTCTATCAATTTAGGATAACCCATCAATCGCTTTGAGGGAATGTCGGGTTTGTTTTTGTAAGGAGAATAGGTGTAAGCTTTGTTCAAATAAACCGCGATTACAGGTTTGAAATTGGCAAACGGAATCATCATGCTGTTCCGAATGACTTTTATCATTGCTATTTCTGCTGTCGGAATTGAATTCAAGTATGTGTAGTCACTATCGTCCATGATTTCATCAATGAAAACGATCGGTTTTTCACCGCGGATTGTAATGTTGTTACCACCTTCATACAACAAACCTGCTACTCTTGAATGCAAATAGTCAAAGACTGAAAATCCGATTACATCATCGCCATTTACTAAATCAAAAACACGTTCATCAGGTGACTGAAAAGCCATAGAGCTGAGCTCTCTGTTAAGCTTTTCCTTAGGTGAAATTGATCTTGCAGTAACCACAATGCTATCTAAAACAATGTGCTTTTCATTCAAATTTTTATAAAACTCAACTTCAGACTGGAAATTTTGGACAAAGTTTGGCAGCGTGTCACCCGGCAATCTTCGGGTTAAGACGAATGGATGGTCAGGCAATGCTCCTTGATAGGGGACAAAATGTTCAATTGGCTCAAAATCGATGTCAATCTTTATCGGATCGTGCAGCTTCTCGGTAATATGATAAGAAACTCGCGCCGTATCATAAAATACCACATTTTTCAATGAAAACCTTCCCAAGCTATCTGTATCAATCCTTGTAAACATACTGGCTGAATCATTCATTTGGAAAAGCACAGTAACATTTTCGTTGGGCAAGGGCCTGGTTCTGCTAAAAATATTATTTTTAATCGTTACAGTTCCATTGTAAGAGAGAAAATTATCCGGATAATACTGCATACTGAGTGGATTGCTCAGTAAGTCTTCCCAATTAAAATAGTTCCATTTTTCTGACATCAAAAGAGCTTCCAGCGACCTCCTGTTCTCGTACTTCAAGTAATCAAACTCACTCTTGGGAGTGTTAGAGAGAGCATCTAACCAAAACACATTCAACATATTAGCTGAAGGTAGTTTTACATTGTGATTCTTGTTCGAAATCAACACCGTATAAGCATTATTGAAAATCGAATCAATGGTAAGGTTCCATTCATTTTCACCTCTCGGATCTCTTGAAAACACGTCAAATTCTACGTTTGGCTCGATTGAGAGAGAAGTCTTCCCGCTGACAAAATTCAACCTTTCTGCGATAGGTTTGCTGTTTTCATCAAACACTGTGATATGAACCAAACCTTTGTCATCCGTAGTAATCGGTATAATTCCGTTGATTTCTTCATTTTCGCTATTGATAATCGCACTATAAATTAACGTACCATCAATATGTGCCAATATCTTATATGAAAGCAACTTGTTCGGCAAATTTTTACTTTCTATCCTATAAGCAATACGGTTTGATTGTACCGCCGTATTTAAAGAAATGCCTTTCGTGGCTACAGGTTTGAGTTTTGCAACCTGAGTATCACCCTGACTATCAATTACTTTTACAAAATAATTGTCTCCTGCATAAGGTGTGAACGAGAAAATTCCCACCTCGGAATTCAGCGACTCAAATTCGATTAATTTTTCGTTTGGCGTGTTTTCTTCATATAAAAACCCTGTCCATTTTTCGGGAAAGTCTGATTGAGAAAAAAGTCTGACAGCTACAATAGCCTCGGTACTGTCAAGTAAGGTACCGCCTTCAGGTTGAGCAGATAGAGTCCATTTTGAGCTGTTTAATTCAAGCTTATTAGTCGAGTTCGGATTGTAAACCTGGATAGGCTGAATATACTGAAATTTCTCATTGAAGTTCAACATCCAGGAAGTATAAGCACGGATATAATAGATATTTTCTGCTATTTTGTCCGGAATTTCAATGGCACCGGACGCGATTCCACCCGAAAGCGGATACATATTCTTTAGAATAACCTCTTTTTTATCGTCAAGCAGTTCAACATATACATTCGTGGAAATTCGTGTAAGTGAGTATTTGAAGAAAACATACGATCTGAAATGAATCACATCGCCTGCAAGATACTCGTTTTTGTCAAACTGTATAAAAATACGTTCCTGAGGGTATTTTGAAAATTGTTCAAGTGCAGATTCCGGTGATAATTTTTGTGCCGAGAGAATAACGGGAAGTAATAGTAATAGATATAGGAATTTTTTCATACGATTAAATTCTATTTTTAAATTAAGGTCGTATGGAACACGCCATTAATCATTTCCTTAGGTTTAAGACTATTCTTAAATGGCTGTTTCATATCGACGTGTTTTTTCTTAATCTTTACAAAAATACAATTTTGTAATGTTATTCGCAGTCAATTTAATAACAAATCAAAAATTTACTGTTTATGAAACGTTAAAGATCGAACTATTTAGATAATAAATACGTTTGATAGTTTAAACGTAAATCGTCAAAAGATGGAAGAATATAATGATTATAAAGAATTCCCTCGCCCCGATGGGAAAAGTGTGAGAGTGGTTTTTGAATTATTTAAGAATGAGATACTTTACCACTATTGTGAGTTCAGGCATGATGCAAACAGCGAATGGATAAGCATGAAAAGAGATGAAGACGGATATCATTCTTATACGGTCAAAGATGCTGATGGAAAAGAGAGGGAAGAAAAAGTATTTTTTCCAACTTTGGAGGAAATTGCCAACGCTTCAGATGAAATAAACAAGAAATATAACATACTGAGTATATGATCATTGGATCCATTGTTGAATAAGGTGATATTTCAATGATTCAGAAGAATCTCAACGTCTCTGATAATTCCATGTATCCTTTTCAATGAAGCTTCGGTTACCCGTTCCGAGGCTTTTCGAAACATTAAGAGTTGATATTTTTTATCAATCATTATTTCCTCGGCTGAATATTGCGGGACTTTTATTCTCCCATTTCAGTGATTTACTCACTGATAAACATCCTTTTACTCGAAAACACCGGATCACAGGTCAGATTTACTTTTAATTTACGGCATCCGGCTTCATCTCCCGGAGTAGGGATATGCGTGGAGTGCATTTCACATCCATAAAGCTCGGTTAGTTTTTCCATAGCCATTTTGGCTGCGGGATTTGAAGTAGCACTTATCGCCAACGCGATCAGCGTTTCCTCGACATCCAAGCTCACTTGCTTTCCATTCAGAATATCCTTTTTCAAGTGTGTAACAGAATCAATTATGCTCTCCGGAAGTAAAATCATATTGTCAGGAAGTCCGGCGAGGTGCTTCGTTGCATTCAATATCATACTGGATGACGAATGAAAAAGCGATGAACTTTTCCCGGTAACAATCGTACCATCTCGCAACTCGATTGCTGCTCCGCTATATATTCCGCCATATCCTTTACGCTTCTTTTCGGCATCGGAAGCAGCTTTTCGCGCAGCTGCCACCACCTCCCGATCACTCTCTTCGGCGCCAACCCGCTTCATAATTTCCTGCGAACGATTCAGAGTCGATTTTCCGGTCAATCCCATCGCAAACTCTACCGCGCTACGGAAATAACGACGAATAATTTCCTGGAATGCGGCATCTTGCACAATCTTATCATCCACAATTCCTGAACTGGCACGATTTACCCCCATATCAGTTGGAGATTGGTACATCGCTTCACCACCGGTGATTTTTTCAAGAATCTTCTTCAATAATTTGAAAGCTTCTATATCCCGATTGTAATTCACAGCTTCTACGCCATACGCCTTTAAGTGGTACGGATCAATCATGTTCCGATCACGCAAATCCGCTGTAGCAGCTTCATAGGCGACATTCACATAGTGAGTCAATGGCAAATCCCAAATCGGGAAAGTTTCAAACTTAGCATAACCGGCTTTTTTCCCGGCTTTATAATCATGATAAAGATTGTTCAAACAAGTGGCTAATTTCCCACTTCCCGGACCCGGACCGGTAACTACAACCAAAGGTTTGGACGTTTCGATATATACATTTTGGCCATAACCTTCATCACTTACTATCGTTTCCACATCGGTTGGGTAACCTTTTGTCGGATAGTGAATATATACTTTTATCCCTTTTAGTTCTAATTTATTCTTGAAAGAAATGGCGGCAGGCTGCTCCTTAAAGCGTGTTATAACTACAGATGAAACATTGATCCCAAACCATTTCATGTCATCAATGCTTTTAAAGGCGTCCATATCGTACGTAATCCCAAAATCGGCACGTACTTTATTTCGCTCCAGATCTCCGGCATGGACACAAAGAATTACCTCAATTTTATCTTTGAGTTTTTGAAGTAATCGAATTTTCACATTGGGATCAAAACCGGGAAGGACACGTGCAGCGTGATAATCGTAGAGTATTTTACCACCTAACTCAAGATAAAGTTTATCATTGAATCTGCTCACTCGTTCAAGAATAGCCTCTGACTGCTCCTGAAGGTATTTTTCATTATCAAAGCCTTTCGGCGTGGTGGTTTTCATTTCCCGATTTCTCCTATTTTTGATGTGTGCTATCGGGATTCAAAATTAGTAATATTATTTGAAAATATCAATTTTGAATTGTCCGAAAATTTACATATGAGTGTTAAAATCAACAAAATGATTTTTTTAACAATTGAGTTTATTCTTTTTCAGACAGCTGTGCTTTATCGATTAGCCAATAGCAGCTATTCCAAATCCTTTGTGAAAAGCATGTAAGTTTGGAAAGAGTACCTTGCGAATATTGCAAGAAAGAAGGCAGTCTGATCGCCGCCTTCAGCTTGAAGCAAGTTTTAAGAATAGATAAGAATCTGCATGTTTCTAAGACAAAAACACTCCCTGACGGGTTAAAACCCAAAATCTATTTCTTCTATTTCTTGTTGCTCTTCGTGTTCAAACACCAACTCGTTGTGCTCACTAACACCTTCAACATATATCGCTTTGTAAGGAATGGCGGGACAGACATACTCGCAACCGCCACAGCCGACACATATATCTGTTTCGGTGTGCGGAATTGTCAATGAGCCTTTGTACGGAACCATGCTCACCGCCTGAGTCGGACAGTGCTCAGAACATGCTCCACAACTTGTTTCATCGTAGTAAACAATACAATTTTCGAGGATAAACTGAACTTTACCAATCTGGGTGTGATGCTTGTCTTTCTTTGAAAGCGGAACGAGCGCTTCGGTAGGACATACATCTGTACAAATCGTACAATCGTAATTACAAAAGCCGTGATCGAAGTACATTCTCGGCTGCATCATCCCGCTCAGCCCGTATTCCAAAAATGCGGGTTTTATAACGTGAGAAGGGCATTTACTGACACACAAATGGCAGGAAATACATTTTTCGCTAAGATTTTTCACACTTAAAGCTCCGGGAGGCGCTATCGGATTTTCTCGTTTTATCTCTTTTCTTAACGCTACACCGGTGGTTTTTTGGGCAATCATTGATGTAGCAGCTACAGTTGTAACCGCAGTTGCATATAAAAACCTTCTTTTCGAATCATCTACTTTTACAGTTTCTGTCGGTTTGGGATCTTCATCTTGCAACTTCTCCCCTATCGCTGTTTTTTTTCCAAACAGCACCGGAGTATATTTCATAGCCGACCGATTACATACTTCTATGCAGTTGAAACAATTAACACATCGACTGTAATCAACTTTCATCCGCTTAGAGTCTATGCATGATGCCTTGCAATTCATGGCACAAAGTCCGCACAAGTTGCAATCAGACTCTACAAACCGGATTTTGAAAATTGAAAATTTGCTGAAAAAACCAAGCGTCGTTCCGACAGGACAAATGGTATTACAGAAAGTACGGCCGTTTTTCCAGGCTAAAAACCCAATTGAAAGCATCGTTATCAATGCTACAGCCAATGAGAATACGCCCAACCCATAAATTCCGACTTTATAAAAAGTATAATTATCGAAACTTGTAAATATAGATTGCTGTACGTTATTTCCGGCTAAATAGGCTGGTCTGAAAATGTGTGTAACCATCCTGCCATATGCTCCGTAGGGATCCAAAAGGCCGACAAGAAAGGTGAATCCAAATAAAAACGCGATTAAAGTTGCACCAAAAACCATCCATCTTAGCACTGTCTTTTCCCGGCTATAGGTATATCTTCTCCGTTTTTTACGTAGTTTCTTCGGAACTTTCTTTGAAAGCCACGCGACAACATCCTGGTACACGCCCATCGGACAGATAGATGAGCAATATACACGCCCGAAAACGAAAGTCAAAACAACCAATGCTATCAATATCAATGCATTAAGCGATAAAAGCGCAGGTAAGAATTGAATATCGGCCAAAAAACTTAGTTTTAATGGCAGCAATTCAGCAAAATCCAGAAAATAGAGCGTTATCAATACAAAAAGTATCAATGAAACGACCACGCGTGTTTTTTTTAGCATAATGATAAGTTCCTCTTTTAATCCCCTTACAGCTATAGAATATTTTCGCCCCTATACAGTCAAAACTTATAGGCGATAAAAGTAATTTAGTGTGAGTGTGTTTTACGAAATAGAATAAAACCGCATAACGCGATTCACTTTAGGAATTCTTATTAAACCCTCACTCTCCTTACTTTTAATTTGCTTAAATCCATAATTCCCAATTTGTGATCTTGTGCTTTGGAAATATGTGTAACCTTATTAAGCGGCATATCACGCACCTGGCTGAAGAAATTCACAGCCGCTGTGTCCACCGCGACAATATCCTGTGACAAGAAAAGACCTTTTGTAAGAACTACATCTGCGGCTGATCTTCCGCGTGGTCCGCTGGTTTTCATAAGACGATAAGCATCTACGATATTTAGAACTGGTCGTTTTGCATAAGTACAAACATCCGCAATGCATTGCTGTAAGTCATTCGCGTGGAAAAATCCTCTATCCCAAACAATTCCCATATAATTTTTCATGGCAATGGTCATTTGAGCGCCGCCGTGATTTTTCAGCACAGGGATATTTATCCATTTGTCACAATTGACAATGGCTTCATGAATTTTTGTTGATTTTAAGCTTTTACCATTGGGGAGTGAAACTTGACGGTAATAACTTTCTTGATGAGCAGGAACTACCTTTGCACCGGCTGCTTTAGCTGCCGCTTCAATTCCGCTGTTTGCATAGGCTTTCCGCCAGTCATCGCACGTGTGATCAAAAACGACTACTTCTTTAGCGCCGGCTTTGAAGCATTCTTTGATAACCGCAGAAACTAATTTCGGGTTTGTATTGGCTGCTAATTCGGGAGTTTTGTCCCAGCCTATATTCGGTTTTACAACTACTTTATCACCTTTTTTGATGAATTTTCCCATTCCGCCCATTTCGGCGATTGCTTTAAGAAACATAGCTTCCGGTTCACCACCAAGCACTGCTACTAAATCATAATTTGCTGCCGCGCGTCTTTTTGTTTGTGCATTTACAGACTGGGTTAAAATCCCCATTTTTCCATCTTCCTTTATCGCGACTGTACCACCTACAGCCGCTGCTCCGGTCAGTGCCAATGAGCGTAAAAATTTCCTTCTGTCCATAATGTTGAATATTTTTTAAATATTAAAAACTTGGTCGAATAATTATTCCGAATAGCATCGGGAATTTGAATTGCTGTTACGCGTATTTTTCTATTCGGTTTATTTGTGAATTAGTTTATTTAGTGAAAATCTCTCTAAAACTGAATGTCCACCCCTCCAAACATTGTCAGACCCGGCATTGGATAACCGGCATTGATTTCGTAGGTTTGGTTGAGCAGGTTTTCTCCTTTAAGAAACAAATTAACTTTATCAAAAAACTTATACGAACTTCTGGCGCTCCATAATATAAAATCAGTCTTTTGTAAATTCTGCCCTATCGAAGTATATAGATTTCCAATAAACTGAACTCCTGTCGTAAAACTAAATTTATTGTCTGAATAACCTCCACCAAGGTGTAATTTATGTTCAGGCGCACCAACTAATTTGTATTTCATATCCAAAAAACTGTAATTTACAGCCGCATGCCAGTTTCTCGCGGGTCGATATTTCACCTGAAATTCCGCTCCCATATTTTCGACTTTGCCCGTATTCACATTGCGCGGCTTTCCATCTACAGGCAGAATCTGAATGATATTTTCTCCATTTAAGTAGAATAGATTCACATCAAAATTCAATCGATTGTCAAACAAGCTCTGAGCATACGACACTTCGTAATTCATTACACTTTCTGCCAACAAATCTGGATTATGCGGAGGAAACATATACAATTCTCGCATCGTCGGATTTCGGAAACCTTTGCTCACAATTGCCTTGATTACAGACGTTTGCAGAGGAATATAGCTCAACCCAAATTGTGGAATCCACGCTGAACCTTTTGTTTCATGATGATCGAGTCGAATCCCGGCATTCGCGGTCAATTTATCATCAAAAAATGATTGCTGAACATTTACAAAACCGGCTAAATTATTATAAAATAGATTTATCAATTCAACTTTCTTATCTGGAAACCTATTCTCCGCGACTCCGCCAAATCTCTGATAATCAATCCCGAAAGTTGTATTGTTTCCTTTGAAAAGTTTGAACGACTGATAAATCAGCGAACCGAACATTACATCTTTTGAATGAAACCGATGAAGTGGTGGCGTGGCATTAACACGATATCCGTCATTTATTTCGTGAGTTCCAAAATTATAATAAAATTTCATCGCACCGGATGACCTCGCATATTCATTCTCTACGGTCAACGATCCCATGCCTCGAAGAATATCCGCATCATTATCAATTAAAGGATTCGAAATGCTTCCCGGGTTGGATGAGATTGTTTTTGAGAGATTGACATCAATATAGCTTGTCCAGTTTTTCGAAAAATCGTAACCAAACTTTCCAAACGTATTATACTGACTAAAATCCATGTTTTCGCGATGTCCATCGGAGTGATTGTATCCCATTCCCCAATTGGCGTACACTTCTTTTTCTTTTACGCTTCCTGAATATTCCGCACTAATCGAGTTGAAACTTCCATACATCAATCGTGCACTATTTTTGAAGCCCTCCTCTTTCTCTTTCTTGGTAATAATGTTTATAACTCCGCCCATTGCATTGGAGCCGTAAAACATCGAAGCCGGACCACGCAACACCTCAATTCGCTCTGTCATAAGTGACTGATAACTATCGGCAAGCGGGTGACCCATAATGCCCATGTACTGCGGATTTCCGTCTATTAGCACTAAGACTCCGGCAGTAGGGGCGCCACCTACACCTCGGATATTTATGCCGCCTGCCGCTCCTCCGGCAACTCCGTAACCCATTACACCCCGCTGGGTGATAAATAAACCCGGTATCTCTTCCGTCAAAATCGGCAAAATGGATGGTTCAAATCGACCCTGAATCTCTTTTTCTGAAACCACCGAAACACTCATTGGAACGGTGTTCAGACTCACCTTATGTTTTGAACCGGTAACTATAACTTCGTCTAAACGAACACTATCTACTTGTAAAATATTACTTTTTTCAGCCCAACTATATCCACAAAACACACTAAATACAACGACTATTATTATTTTTTTCATTTAAGTTAATTTCTGTAGTTTTTTCTCGAGAAAACAAGGGCTGATTATAAGTTCCATGGAAATCGGAAACAATCCTCGTTGTACAAGGCGTAATCGGCATTTCCATTCACTGCAAAAGTTTTTACAATCGTAGCCCCTCTTAATAGTTCGACTGCAAAATTGACAGTTGCTCCGGTCTTAATTCGATCTTCTACTAAAAGAATAGTTTTATTCTTGAATTCAAAATCAATTGGTGTGAGTAATTTTGGATTATCGTATTTCGGTTTTTGATTGTTATCTCTTAAATTGATTTTTAAAACCTGAAACTCCGTTCCCAACCGCTGGTTGAGAATAGCGGCAGGGATTAATCCGCCATTGGCAATAGCAACAACCAAGTCGAATTTTTCATGAAACTCAATCTCACGAAATCGAATTAATATTTCGGCAAAAGACTTTGTTCGCATTTATCTGTCTAATGCTTTCAGCACTAAAAATCCGCCTACAATTTGAAGAATTATTCCCGGATATCCGATTTTAACATCTTGAATCGCAGCTGCCAGACTTCCTGTCATTGCCCATTCTGCACCCATTCCTATTAATTGGTATGCAAAAACAGCAAGAATAATTCCCAAGATACTCACTTTACCGAAATATTTAGCTGCCATAGAAGCTGCCACAGCAAGTAAAACCGACTTTGTCAAAATAATCGGAAGCAACGCGACCATCGGCATTCCAAACAGCAAACTATTTACTACCGGTGATAAAACTGCTGTCAATAAACCTACATGAATGCCGTATTTATACGCTGCAATCAGTGTAAAGAAATAGATTGGAAGAAAAATCAATCCGCCTTGAGGGATCATATGCGCCAGCTGAGGCAAAAGAATGTTTCCTACAACAAAGAGAGTTGCGAAAAGGTACGTTTTTACATTGGTAAAACTGTACGAATAAAGTTTAACTGTTGTTGACATAAGAAATTTTTTTATAATTTATTTTTGTTACGATTTTCAAAGTAGAAATAAAGAGCAAAATTAAAAAAAATGAGTATCCGTTATTTCGCCCA
>LSQX01377033.1_pt6 | contig 36220 bp, 29 predicted proteins | sample 654561 | NCBI WGS metagenome assembly LSQX01 (sample SAMN04489861, study PRJNA283612) | anaerobic digester metagenome | isolation source: 4 biogas reactors fed with cattle manure at either 37C or 55C with and... | place: Denmark: Kongens Lyngby | collected 2014 | reverse complement strand
ATGGGGATTAAGATTAAACCTAATACAACAATCGGAGCTAATATTACTGTAGATGATTTATTTAGAGATGATTTTAAAGCAGTATTTATTGGTACTGGAGTTTGGAGGCCATCAAAATTAAATATTAAAGGTGAAAGTTTAGGACATGTTCACTTTGCAATTGAATACTTAAGAAACCCAAGTGTTTATAATTTAGGTAAAACTGTAGTTGTTATTGGTGCAGGAAATGTAGCAATGGATGTTGCTCGTACGGCCTTTAGAAATGGTGCAGAACATGTTTATATCTTGTGTTATAAGGGTGAAGATACAATTACAGCTCGTGAGCATGAAGTTGAATATGCCAAGATTGATGGAGCAAAATTTGAGTTTTATAAAACCGCAGTTGAGTTTGTAGATGGTGGTGTAATTTTAGCTGATTCTGAAGTTGCTGTTGATGAAAATAATAGATCAATAGTTAGACCAATTGAAGGAACAGAAAAGTTATTTGCCTGTGATTCAGTAATTATTGCTATTAGTCAAGGACCAAGAGCAGTAATTGTTAACTCTACAAAAGGAATTGATGTTATAAATAAGGGTTTAGTAGAAACGGATGAAGTTGGAAAAACTACAAGAAAAGGTGTTTTTGCTTCTGGTGATGTAGTTACTGGAGCTAAGACAGTTGTAGAGGCGGTAAGGATTTCTAAACTAGTAGCTGATGCAATAGATGATTATATTCAAAGTGAAAATAATTAAGAGATACTTAAAAGTATCTCTTTTTTGTATTTTTATCGGCAAGATATATTAAAAAATAATATAAAATTATTGATATATTGCCGATAATGCGATATAATATTTATATATAGGAGGTCTTGATATGAAATATTTAAGCGTATCAGAAACTGCAAAAAGATGGGGATTATCTGAGAGAAGTGTGCGAAACTATTGTAAACAAGGTCGTGTTTTAGGTGCATACCTAGATGGTAAAACATGGCTGATTCCAGAAAATGCTATAAAACCTGAAAGAAAAGGAACGAGAATATTTAAGAATACACTTCTTGAAATATTGAAAAAGGAAAAAGAAGCTAAACTTAAAGGTGGTATTTACCATAAAATCCAAATAGAACTTACATATAATTCTAATCATATTGAGGGGAGCACATTAACACATGATCAAACAAGATACATTTATGAAACTAATACTATTGGATTAGAAAAAGAAGTAACTAATGTTGATGATATTGTGGAAACTGTTAATCATTTTAGATGTGTAGATTTGATTATTGATAAAGCCAACTTTAATATAACTGAAAAGTTAATTAAGGAACTTCACCTAATTCTAAAAAGTGGGACTTCTGATAGTAGAAAAAGCCCTTTTGCAATTGGAGATTATAAAAAGGTGCCAAATGAAGTTGGTGGCTTAAAAACAACTAAACCAGAAGATGTTGCAAAAGAGATTAAATCATTGCTTCAATGGTATAATGCTTTAGAAAACAAAACATTAGAAGAAATACTAGAATTTCATTATAGATTTGAGCTAATTCATCCTTTTCAAGATGGAAATGGAAGAGTAGGAAGATTAATAATGTTTAAGGAATGCTTGAAATATAATATTGTTCCATTCATTATTGATGAAAGTTATAAGTTATTTTATTATAGGGGATTAAAAGAATGGAATAAAGAAAGAGGATATTTAATAGATACTTGTCTTTCAGCTCAAGACAAATTTAAAAAATACTTAGATTATTTTAGAATAGATTATAATTAATGAAAATAAAATTTTAATATGATATAATGTTTAACAAGGAGGAAGAATATGATTAAAATAACATATGATAATAAATTTAATACTAAATTAGTTTTAGATTTAGAAGGAAAAGCAAAATCAAAAGAATTAGAGCTTCTTTTAGAAAAGAAATTATTTAGTGCTAAACAAGGAGAAATTTTTGTAAATGTAAATTTAAATAGAGAGGGAACAGTTTATCTTGCTTTGGAGAAAGGTTTAGATGGCTGTCATGATAAGATTAGAACTGCAGGTTTTAACTTAGCAAAAAAACTAGTTCAAGAAAAGGTAAGCAAAATTAATCTAGACTGTAAAGAAGAAGATCCTAAATTGGTTTCTACTTTAATTCAAGGTATTTTATATAGTAATTATAACTTTGATAAATATAAGACTACTAAGCTTGACAAAGAAGAAATTGAAGTTTCTTTACTAAATGCACCTAAAGCATTAAAAGATAAGATCAAAGAACTTGAAGTAGTAATAAACGGAGTAAATATTGCTAGAGATTTTGTAAATACAAGAGCGATTGATTTATATCCTGAAAGTTACGCAAACGAGATTGTAAAACTATTTAAAGGAAGTAAAGTTAAAGTAGAAGTATATGATAAAAAACAAATTGAAGAACTAGGGATGCATGCCTTACTTGCAGTTGGTTCTGGAAGCGATAAAGAGCCTAGATTTGTTGTGATGAAATACTTTGGTAATAGTGAAACTGATAAACATATTACTTTTGTTGGGAAAGGGTTAACTTATGATTCTGGTGGATATGACTTAAAACCTGGTAAAAGTATGTTTGATATGTATGATGATATGGCAGGTTCAGCTGCAGTTGTAGGTGCAATTAAAGCTATTTCTGATATGAAGTTAAAGGCAAATGTTGTAGCAGTTACGGGGTTAGTTGAAAACTTAATTAGCGGTCACGCTTATAAAAATGGTGATATTATTTCTTCAATGAAAGGTTCTACAATTGAAATTGGTAGTACTGATGCTGAAGGAAGACTTACTTTAGCTGATACTATTTACTATGCCGCAACAAAATTAAACTCTACACACATTATTGAACTTTCTACATTAACTGGATCAGTTGGTGTTGCCTTTGGCTCAGATATTGTTGGGGCTATTGCAAATGATGATGATTTTTATAGTAAGGTATTTGAAGCAGGTAAACACGTTGGTGAACTAAACTGGAGATTACCAATAACAGATACACTAAAAGAAGCAGTTAAAGGAGAGTTTGCGGATTTAAGAAATTCAATTCCAGGTGGAGCTGGAGTAATTACAGCTGGTATTTTCTTAGAGCATTTTTCAGAAGGTGTTCCTTTTGTTCACTTAGATATTGCTAGTACAGCTAATGGTGGTGCTAAAAGATATTATGCAGCTGGAGCAACTGGTGTAGGAGTTAGAACTTTATATAAGTTAGTTGCATCTAACTTTTGTAAGTAATATTTTAATATTTGATGGAAAATAAAACTACTTAAACTTAATATAATGTTTTAAGTAGTTTTTATGTAAGAAGGAGAGAGCAATAATGATAGAAACACTAAAAATATTTTTGATTATAGTAATAGTCATACTTTTAATAATCGGAATTTATTTTCTAACTAAATCAAAATCAACTGCTAAATATAGAGATTTTGTCTTAAACTATAGTATTGCATTAAGAGAAATAAAAGCTATTAATAAAGAATATAATTTTTATAATATCCCCAATTGTAATATGAGTAACTCATATGATAATGAGGATAACTATAATAATATTTCACCAAAAGATTATTTAACATACCAACTTGTTTCTTCTAAAGATAAAATTTATGATGCAATGGATAAAACATTTGATAATAATCACCTTTATAATCAATATATAAAAGAAATCGGAAAAAAATGTGTGTTTAATAGGTTTGATACAGATATAACACTGAGAAATAAAGAAGAGCTATTAAGAATTGAAAAAAAGATAGTTTCCCAACATATAAGAAAGGTTGTAACTGATTTTAAAATAACAGTAAACATTTACTTAACAAATTTAACTGGTTTTTGTAGAGATTCCAAATCAGCAACTTTTAATGATGATGAAATTATGGATTTAATGGCTGCTGTAGAACGAAAAAATGGTGATTATTATCTTGATGATGATGTTTGGCAATCTATATGCAGTGTGGAAAGAGGAAAAGTTTCTAATAAAATGAGATTTGAAATTTTTGAAAGAGATGGATATCGTTGTAAGAAATGTGGAAGTAGAGATAATTTAGAAATAGATCATATCATTCCTATCTCTAAAGGTGGTAAATCTACATATGACAACTTGCAAACTTTATGTCATAATTGCAATTATAATAAAGGCTCAGATACGATATATTATTGAGAAAATTTTGACATATTAGTATTAATGTTACATGAATTTGGATGTTTTAAAGTTTAGTGATAAATATAGTTTTAAGCATCCCTTAACAATTTAAAATTAAAAGAGTATAATTGCAAATTGTAAATACTAATATAATTTATTTAAATAAAAGAGATAAAATAATGAAAAAAATTACAATTAGAGGTAGAATTAACCTACCAGCAGAACACATTAGTGCTTATAACAAAGTTAAGCAAGATGGCTATAGAGCAGGAATGAAAAAGTTCCTAGTCGACTTAATAGCAACAAGTAGTTTAGACTTTAGTTACAGTGGTTTAAATATGGTTCTTAGAGACTATAATGATATTAGTGTAGCAGGTGCTTACCTTGCACAGACACTAAGAATTTTCTTATGAAGACTATGGGTGTCACTATTATTTTCACAGGAGTTACACTTTGGATTTATGTAGTTAAGGATACCAAAACTGATATAGAATACTATGCAGTAGACATTACACGTTTTGGTATTTATAGAGGACGAAATAATATAAATCCTCTTAAAAGGATATTTTTACTTCCAAAGAGTACAGACAGTTCAGACTATAGTAATAAGCTTATTCAAAGCATTATTACTAGACTATACAATAATGCTGTAAGAAGAGTACAGCCGGTTGATTATGATGATTTTACTTTTATAGAAGGAGGGGAAGATAATGAGTAAAAACAAAAATAGGTTTTGGATAGCAAGATAGTTAATTCTAGCCTAAAGTGAAAACTATAGCTATCATAACTTCTTACTTGGAAGAAATTTTATAGCTTGTTCCGTATTTAACCACTTATGAATCATCATATCTTATAGGTATTGATATTGTTATTGATGTTGTTTTAATTGAATCTTATTGTAGATGGTATAAAAAACGGCTTACTTTTAATAAGCCATTTTTATTCATTTGCAAATTAAATTGGGCATATATTGACAACGTGCGCAAAAAATGATATAATTTGGGCAGGAGGTAAAAACATGCACAAATTACCGATAAAATTTAATTACGAAGATCCAGAAATTTTAAAAGCGTTAGTTAACGCTAAATACGAACTTGGAAATTTAAATGGCTTAATTAATTTATTGCCTAATCCTAAGATTATTTTGAATGCAATTATCCTAGGGGAAGCAAAAGAGTCAAGCTCTATTGAAAATATTGTAACTACTTTTGATGAGATTTTTAAAGAAATTACTTTAAAAAATCAAGATGCAAATACAAAAGAAGTAGTAAACTATCGCCAAGCTATTTTAAAAGGTTATTCAGATCTTAAAGCAAATGGGTTTATTTCTACAAACATGATTGTAGAAATACATTCAATAATTGAACCTAATGTTGGGGGGATTAGAAAAATACCAGGAACTGTTATCATGAATACAAAAACAAAAGAAGTTCTTCATACTCCCCCGCAATCAGAAAAAGAAATTATAGATTATATGAATAATTTGGAACAGTATATTAACTATCCAGAAATGCATAATATTGATCCAATTTTAAAAATGGCAATGATTCATTATCAATTTGAATCAATTCATCCATTTCATGATGGAAATGGAAGAACTGGTCGTGTTTTAAATATTTTATATTTGTTATTAGAAAAGCAGATTAATCTTCCAGTGTTATATCTATCAAAATATATAAACAACACTAAAAGTGAATACTATAAACATTTAAGTGGTATAAGAAAAGATGATAAGAATATTAAAGATTATTTGTTATATATGATTAAGGGAGTTGAAGAAACTTCAAAATTTACTATTAGTTTCATTAATAACTTTTTATCTTTAATGAAAGAAGCAATAGAGAAAATGAAAGAAAAGTGCCCTAGTATTTATTCAGAAGAACTTGTAAATTATTTATTTTATGATTTTTATACTAAAAATGAATATTTTAGAGATGCTTTACATATTTCGCGAAATACAGCTACTAAGTATTTAAATTTGCTTGTTGAAAAAGGATTTTTAGTTGTAGAAAAGGCGGGAAAAGAAAAACTATATAAGAATGTTTATTTATATAGGTTGATTGATAAATGGTAATAATATTTTAGAAAGGAGTTTTAATATGAAGTCTATTATTAAGCGAAAAGATCAAAAGTTACTACTTCAGCATTTAGAGAAGATGCATCCTTATGATATTGCTGAAGAAGTAAAAGGTTTAAGTGAAGAAGAAAAAGATTTATTTTATTCACTTCTTTCTGAAGAAGAAATAGCAAGAATTATTGCTTTTATGGAGCCTGAAGAAGCTGCTGATGTTATTGATGATTTTGATTTTGAAAGACAAAAGAATATTATGGATACATTAGAGCTTGATGATGCTGCGGATATCATAGTTCATATGGACAATGAAGAAGAATTAATTCATGCTTTAGAAAATGAAGAACATATTTCTAAAGTACTTGATTATGATGATCAAGAAGTTGGAGCTCATATGTCCGATAGTTTTATTAGTCTTAATTTAGGGATGGATATTAAAGCTGCTACTAAAAAGGTTATTAAGGAAGCAGGAGAAGTTAGTATTAACAATCATATTTTTATTGTAGATGAAGAGAAGAAGTTTAAAGGAATTGTGGAGCTAAGAGATTTAGTTAAAACTAAAGCTCCCGCGTACATTGATGATATTATTAAACTAAGTCCCCATGTTTTGTCTAATGATAATGTTGAAGAGGCAATTCATAAGATGAAAGATTACAGTTTGTATGAAATGCCAGTTTTAAATAAGGAGTTAGAATTAATTGGTATTTTAACAATCGATGATGCGATTGATATTTATCATGAAGAATCAGTTGATGATTTTGAGAAATTATCAGCTTTGCCAGATACAAAAACAAAAGGAATAGTAAAATCTGCTCTTAAAAGACTACCTTGGCTTGTTTTACTGTTAGCATTATCACTTCCAATTGCGATTGTTACAACTCGTTTTGAAGAAGTTATTACTACAGTTGCTGTACTTGCTATTTTTCAGCCTTTAATTTTAGATGCGGGAGGAGATGTTGCAAGTCAGACTCTAGCTGTTACTTTAAGAATCTTATCTAAAAAAGATTCTAAAAAAGCTTTAAAGAATGGTGGTAAAGAAATCTTAGCTGGATTAATTAACGGGATTGCTTTAGGACTAGTAGCCGGAGTTGTTTCTTTTATTATTGCGAAAGTACTAAAAGTAGAACAGCCTCTTAATGTTTCCTTAGTTGTCTTTATTTCACTTGCTCTTACAGTTGCAATTGGACCAATCTTTGGTTTATTTATTCCTTTGATTCTAAAGAAAATGAAAATAGATCCAGCTGTTGCATCTAGTCCATTTATTACTACCTTAATAGATATTACGAGTGTAATTATTTATTTTGGCTGTGCAACACTTCTTTTGGGGGTGTTTTAGATGAAGGAATTAATGCGTTTAAATGATGCTCAGCTAAAAAAAGAATTAGCTAAGATGCATCCTTATGATATAGCAGAAAAGATGAAAGATTCATCTAGTGATGCGCCAATGCGCATTATTAGGTTAATGTCTTTAAACAAAACAGTGGAAGTTTTTTTAGAGTTACCAGAAGATGTTTCGAGAAACTATTTTAATTTGTTAACAGAAAGTCAAAAGAAAAGCTTTCTTCAAGAATTTGAAACGGATGATTTAAAACACTTCATTACTAGTTTTGAAGAAGATTATCAAATGTATTTGATTAGTTTATTATCTAAATCTAAACAAGCTAAACTTAGATTATTAATGAGTTATGATGAAGAAAAGATAGCTTCAATTATGAGTACTGATTTTGTGATCATTAATCAAAACTCTTCAATTAAAGATGCCACAGCATATGTAATTAATACTTCTAAAGATCGTGATTTTATTGATGATATCTTTGTAGTTGATGATGATAATGTTTTAGTTGGATCTTTTAGCCTGAAAGATTTAATTAGTGCAAGAGCAAGTGATAGCCTTGAAAGTATCACTGATAATACAAACAATTATTTAAAAATAGATGATTCAATTAATACTGGGTTTAAAAAATTTAAGAATTACGCAGAAAAGGTGTTGCCAGTTTTAAATGAAAATAGGCAAGTAATTGGAATTGTAACTGCAGATGATGTTTTAAATATCATGATTTTAGAACATGAAGAAGATATTGAGAAGATGACTGGTGTTGGTGATTATGATGAATCATCAAGTGCCTTTGTAAGGGCATATCAAAGAGTACCTTGGCTTTTACTTTCAGTAGTCTTAAACTTAGTTATTGCATTATTACTATCTGTATTTGAAAGAACATTAGTTGAAGTTGTAGCTTTAATTATGTTTCAACCGATGATTTTAGGTATGGCTGGTAATATTGGATCACAATCGATTGCGGTAACGATCTTAAAGTTATCTCATGATGAACTAGAAGGAAAAAAAGCAGAAAAAAGACATATTTTTAAAGAAATAGGGATTGGTTTATTAAATAGTATTGCAATTGGAATAGTTGGTTTTTTACTATCATACGGAGTTTTAAACTTTACAAATATGGGCGATCAAAGCCCATTGCTTCTTGCTTTAACAATCGGGCTTTCTTTAACTGGAGGTATGTTTGTATCAGCTATGGCTGGAGTATTTATTCCAATTATTTTAGAGAAAATGAAAGTCGATCCAGCAATTGCATCTGGACCAATCATTTCCACACTTAATGACTTATTTGCATTACTAATTTATTTTGGTATTGCAACATTAATATTTTTATTGTAAGAATGAAAAATGGCTTTTTAAAAAAGCCATTTTCTTTTGATATAAATATTATTACTTTACTGCAATACAGTCTATTTCTACAACTACATCTTTTGGTAGTTTAGATACTTCTAAAGCAACTCTTGCAGGTTTATGATCTTTAAAGAAATCAGAGTAAGCTTTATTCATAACTTCAAAGTCAGTTAAGTCTTTTAAAAATACACAACATTTAACAATATCCTTTTTCTTTAATCCTGCTTCGTTAACTATTGCTAGGATGTATTCTAAAGCTTTTGTGGTTGCTTTGTAGATGTCATCAATATTCTTTTCGGTTTCTAGATCAACTGGGATTTGACCTGAAACATATAATGTGTTACCAGCAAGGATACCTTGACTATAAGGACCTATTGCTTTTGGTGCTTTGTTTGTGTGAATTGTTTTCATATTTATTTCTCCTTATAAAAATATTGTATCATAAAAATATAGATTTAGAACAAAAACTGAAATTTTATTGCAATAAATGTTTTTTTGAATAATAATAACATTAGATTTGTAGGGTATTTATATTTCTATATTGCTAGAAATCTTTAAAAGGACATATAATTGTAAAAATAGGAGGTATTATGAAGGAAAACAAAACTGGCTATATTTATATTCTAACAAATCCTTCATTTGAAGAGTATGTTAAAATTGGATATGCTGATGATGTTGAGGAAAGAGTAAAACAATTAAATACAACAGAGTGCACACCTTTTGCGTTTAGAATTTATGCTACATATAAGGTAAATAGTAGACTTATTGATAAAGAATTACATAGTATTATTGACAATCTAAATCCTAGCCTTAGAAGTGTAGATGAAGTTGATGAAAAAATTAAAAAAAGGGAGTTTTATGCTTTAACTCCAGAACAAGCATATTCCTTATTAGAGGGGATAGCGAAAATTAATGGGTTAACTTCTAATTTAAAGAAATATGATAAAACTGTAGAAGAATTAGAAGATGAAAAAACAGCTCAAACTATTTATCATTTATCAAAGAATAGACATGGATTTAAAGATTGTGAATTTGAATCAAGTCTTACTAAAAAAAGATACAAAGGTACTACATCAGAAGAAGGCACATTAGCTATTATTGACTTAAGTACTGGAAAGGAAGTGCCTAATAATAGTAAACCAAGTAAAAAGCAAATTGTAAAAGCAGCTTTAGAAGATTTGGGAGAAGATCCAAAGAACGATACTTTATATCAGTTATACCATAGATTGTCAAAAATAATCATCAATGGTTCTAATATATAAATATCAAATACTGTTAAAGGAAAAAGAAATTATGAAAGCAAATAACAAAATTGGGAAACTTGAAGAAGTAGACTATTGTGATTTAGTAATCACATCGGAAGGTTTTGAATTTAGGCCTTGGAAAGAAGAGGATTTGGAAGTGTATTATGAGCTTGTGAAAGACAAGTTGTTATGTGCTGTAGGTGGTTGGTCATATCTTAATAATTTAGAAGAAGCTAAGAGTAATTTAGAAGATATGATAAAAATGAAAAATTCTTTTGCTGTTGAGTATGAGGGAAAAGTAATTGGTGGAGTTGGAATTAGAACATATCATAAGAAAAAAGAGTTTCCTAAACTTGATAATTTTGAAGGAAGATTGATGGAATATATAACAACAAAAGAACACATTGATAGTAGGTTGTTTTATAAGGCAATATCAATCATTGTCTATTACTTCTTGAATTATGATATTTTAGATTTTGTTTTATATTTTACTTTTCTACCATTTAGAAATTGTTTGGTTGTGCGTGCAAAAAGTCAGATGGTTTACCGCTGTCCTCAATTTAAACAATTTCCTGGGGGAAAGCACACCATAATCTTAAGTTAAAAAAGTATAAAATTTGAGCTAACTAATTAATAGTTAGCTCAAATTTATATATGTCACCTTTTAGGATAGTTAATTGTATTATTTGTAGGGTCTTTGTAGGTAGTTTGATATTGCTTTACTTTTATGATGGTTTATGGTAAAATACAGATTAAAGAAAGAGTAAAGTAATTGTAAAACTAATTACTTGATTTTAAGATAATTAGTTATATAAGACATTGAAATTTTAATACTTATAAAACATATAAATTTAAAATAAGTCAGAATTTTGAATTTTATTAGTGATGGGGAGTAACCTTTGAGGGAATAAAAGGAAGGTTCTGGTTTTTTTATATAGTTTTATAAGGTGGAGGTTATTATGCCGCAAATTATCATATTAGGAGTAAGTATTATTGTTTTAGGAATATTATACTTACTTTATAAAAAAAAGGATTTAAAGATAGAAGTTGTTTTAAAGGTCTTAGCGGTTTTACTTTTTACATCATATGTAATTGGGTTAAACTTTGAAAATGCCTTAGACGATGTATTTAACGTACTTTTGGTTGATGTAAAGTCAACTGAACCAGCTTATGCACCTGATACATGGATTTTTTCACCAGGGATGACTGTCTTTATTCATATTCTAAGGTGGTTAACGACAATCCTGATTGCAATGAGTGTTATTAGTTCATTTATTAAATCTAAACATGCGAAGTTCTTATCTACATTTTTAGGACCTGTTTTAATAGTACTTAATTTAATCTTTTTGGATCAACATCTAATTGCTGTTTATGGTGAAGTTAATTATTTAAAATATCGATCAATTTTGATTATGATACAAATAATGATAACTATTGTTATTGTAACAATAAATTGGTTTAATTTAATTAAAGATAAATTATGGCCAAATAAAAAAGAAGTAAGAGATACGATTTTGCTTTTCTTAGGAAGTTTGATTTTCTTAATGCCTTTAGGTTTTATTTATAACTTATTTGGAAAATATGGAGAAGTAGCAGAAAACTTTAATAAAGTTCACTTATTCTTAATTAGTTTGTATATTGCTTTAATTTTTGTTATTTACTTTGCTTTAAAGAAACGGACTTTTGAAACAAGAAAGATGTTTCTTACATATATGGTAATAGCTGGAGTTTTTCAGTATTTCTATTTAGAAAGAAGAGGATATGGGGGACTGCCTTTACACTTATGTAATACAGCTGTTATTTTGTTATTTATAGCATATGTTTTTAATTCAAGAAGAGTATTTTATTTTACCTACTTTGCCAATGTCTTAGGGGCATTTGTAGCTATAATGCTTCCTAACTATTCAAGTGATGTTTTTAGTATTGGTGTAATGCACTTTAGCTATAGTCACTTTTTAGTCTTTGTTATTCCGATTTTAAGTGTTGCTTTAAAGATTTTTGAAAAGCCTAAACTTAAGGATATGAGAAAGGCAATTGGAATCTTTACACTTTATTATATTTTAGTTGTGTTTTTAAATGCTTGGTTTAATAATTATGAAAGTGTTGATTATTTCTTTACTTACGGTTTTGATATTACAAAAAGATTTAACTTACAGTGGTTACAAACTGATTATGTAGCATCATTTACCTATAAAGGACTAACATTTAAATTCTTCTATGTTTACCAAATTCTTTTATATCTTGGATTTGTTTTCTTGATGTTTATGAGTTGGTATGTCTATGACCTTGTATATCAAGCAATTGATAATCAAGCAGCGTTAATTAAAAAACAAAAAGAAAAGAGGATAGAGATGAATAAACTAAAAGAAGCTTTAGGAAGCAAAAATTTATCAGATCCAATTAAACCTGAATATCAAGATAAAGTTGTTATTGAGCACTTTACAAAAAGGTATGGCAGTAGTAAGAAAAAAGCTGTTGATGACTTTTCGCTTACAATTGAAACTGGCTATGTTTATGGTTTTTTAGGCCATAATGGTGCAGGTAAATCAACTACAATTAAGTCTTTAGTTGGTATTCAGTCAATTACTGAAGGGGAGATGTATGTTTGCGGGTACTCAATTAAATCGCAACCAATGGAAGCTAAACTAAGAATTGGTTATGTTTCTGATAACCATGCTGTTTATGAAAGGCTAACTGGTAGAGAATATATTAACTATGTAGCAGATTTATACAGAGTAGACCCTAAAGACCGTGATCAAAGGTTAGAAGAATATTTAGAGAAGTTTCAGTTAGGGTTTGCAATTGACCGTGAAGTTAAATCATACTCTCATGGTATGAAGCAAAAGTTAGTAGTTATTGCATCTTTAATCCATAATCCAAAAGTTTGGATTCTCGATGAGCCTTTAACTGGACTAGATCCAGCAAGTTCGTTCCAAATCAAACAAATGATGAAAGAGCATGCAGATAATGGTAATATTGTTTTCTTCTCAACACATATTATTGAAGTTGTAGAGAAGTTATGTGATCGTATTTGTATTATCAACCAAGGTAAACTTATAGGTGATTTTGCGGTTAAAGATATTATGAAAGAAGGGGCTGATTTAGAAAAGTTATACTTAACAAATCACGAACAATTAGAAGCAGCAGCTAAAAGCCAAGAAAAGTTAGCTAAAAAAGCAGAAATCAAACTTCAAAAAGAAGCTAAGAAAAAAGCGAAGAAGGAAAAGAAAGATGCTTAGTCGTTTAAAAATACTAACGATTTTACAGTTAAGTAATTTAACTGAAATTAAAAGGAATAAAAGACTTTTTGCGAAGATTGCTTTAAGAATCTTAAGAATTGTTTTGGTTACAATTGTGATGGCGTTAGTTGTTTATCTATTTAATAATTTCTTATATATTACCGTAAATATTTACTTTGTTATTGTAATGATATTATTATCCCAAGCCTTTAGTATTGGAGGGATTACATCACAGTTAATGAACTCCCTTTACGAGAGTAAGGAAAATCAGATTTTGATGTCTTTTCCTGTAACTGATAATGATATCTTTATTAGTAAATTAATTGTTTCATATTTAAGGGAGTTATTAAGAAGTTTAAACTTTATTATTCCCCTACTTATTGGTGTTGGAATTATTAAAGATATGGGATTTAGTTATTATCTTGGAGTTATCGTTTTGATGTTTGTTTTACCGTTTTTAGCAACCACCATCTCTAGCTTAATTTCAATCCAGCTAACATTTTTTAAAAACTTATTTAAAAGATATAGTTTTTTACCTGTAATTTTGGGGTCAGTTGTTTTTGTAGCCTTATATTTACTTGTAAGTTATGGACTATCATTCTTACCGGATCAAATAAGGATTGTTCAGTTATATCATTCTTTTACAAATAATTTATATGATACAATGATGGCTATTTCTAATTATGCTACAATCTACAAAGTTGCTGGTTATATTTTGTATGGGCAAAATTTAGGTTTATGGTATCCGGTCTTTTTAATAACACCAGTTGTGTTATTTGTGATTGTTTATCTTTTGATTAAACCACTTTACTTTAAGCTTGCTAGTCTAACATTTGAGGAAGCAAGAAGTAAGAAAAGAAAAGCTCAAAATGAAAAGAGTAATAACTTATTTATTGCTTTCTTTAAGAAAGAGTTAATTGTCTCTTTTAGAAGTTTTGGTGATACCTTAAGTCATTATTCACTATTATTGATGATGCCTTTTGTGATGTTAATTATTAACTCAATTTATATGCGAATGAACCGTAGTTTAAATGGTAATACTTATGTTTTAGTTTTTAATATTATTATTACTCTACTTATTGCAACATCATCTAATACCGCCTCAGCAACAGCAATTTCTGGGGAAGGACAAGAGTTTGTGTTATTAAAGACAGCACCAAGTGATACGAAGACGATTGCTTGGGCGAAGATCTTATTTAATATTTTAATTTCTACACTCTTAATCTTTATTAGTTTTGTTGTGTTTAGGCTGGCACTGCCAAAATTTCCGGCTTTAGATTTATGGTTAATCTTTATCCTCGTAATTATGATTAATATCTCGCATATCTTTTGGAGCTTTGAGCTTGATATTCTAAACCCACAGCTTAATCAAGCAATGACTTTAGGGACATTGAGGAATAGTCCTAACATTAGTAAATCAATTGGCATTGGCTTTACTTTAAGTTTTATTGCCGGAATTTTAGCATTAGGCGGAACTTTTATTTTAGGACCTTATGTTTGGATTCTTCTTTTTGGCCTAGCAATTTTACTACTTATCGTCAGGTTTGTTTATTTTAGAAGCTATTTAAGTGCTTACTTTATTGATATTGAGATGTAAGGAGGAATAATATGAGTAAAAAAATTGTAGTTTTTGTAATTATTATTTTTTCGTTTCTTTCAGTACTGATTATTGCTTTAATTGGTACACTTCCAGATAACGTAAGTGTAAATCTTGAAGAAATTATAATTTCTCCTGAAAGCTATGATGGCTATAAATATGAGAATAATGAAGATGGTACGGTAACAAGTATTAAAATTAAAGACTTAAAAGATATTGTAACTGATAATAATTTAAGTTTTGATTTGTATTATGAACTTACACTACCTGCTGCTTTTGAAGCTGGGTTAAGAGAAAAATATCCTGATGAAGAAGAGTATTTAAAGGAAAGAAGTAGAATTCTTTCTATCTTAAGAGAAGATATTGATGTTGTTAGTGATCTAAACTTTAGGGTTGATTATAATTCTAACAGGATTACATTAATCTTTGACTTAAGTGATTTAAAGAAAACATTTGATGTGAAAATAGTGTCAAAAAAGAATCAAGGAATATCAGACCACGTTTTGCTATACTTTACAAAAGATGGCGAATCGGGAATAGAATAAATAATGAGGTAAATGATTATGAAAAGAATTTTTGTTTTTATTACATTATTAGTTGGCTTGCTCTTTGTAGCTGGTTGTAGTTGCGTTAATAAACAACTAAAGATTGATTTTGTAACAAACGGAGGAGAGGCAATACCAAGTAAAAATGTAGACTCGGGCTTTGTTTTTAAAAGTGAGCCTGAGGCTAAAAGAACTGGGTATACTTTTGCAGGTTGGTTTTATGATAAAGATCTAACTGAAAGTTTTGATTTAAGCCGTCCAATCATTAGACATACAAAACTTTATGCGAAATGGACGATTAATTCTTACACGATGAAATTTATGATTGGCCCTAATTTATTTAAAGAAATTACTGCCAGTTATGCTAGTAGAGTAGTGGTAGAAGATCCGTATGAAGAAGGTTATACTTTTGGTGGTTGGTATAAAGATGAAGCTTTAACTGTTGCTTACGCTGTAGGTAATATGCCAGGAGAAAACTTAACAGTTTATGGAAAGTTAATTCCTAGTAAGTATAAAGTTGAGTTTTTTGATCCCGAAGGCAACCTTTATGCAGAGCAAGACAATGTTCTTTATGGAACTTTACTTAGTTTTCCTGTTGTAGCTACTAATGAAGGTGATATTATTTATTGGACTAAGTTTGGAGAAGAAGATGTTGTAACTGAAGTAGGAGAGGTTAAAAATAACCTTAAGTTTCAGTATCATATTGTTACGAAAACTTATAATGTTATCTTTTTAGATAGCGAAGGCGGAAATGAAATTTATAATGAAGTGATTCCTCATAATGGTGAGGTTATTGCTCCAAATCTACCGGCTAAAGAAGGATATGATCCAATTGGTTGGTTTGAAGTAAATAGTAAAATCTATGATTTTAATCATATTCGTGATAACTTTGTTTTCTATCCGAAATATCGTATTAAACATTATACAGTTACAATCGATTTTAAAAGTGAACAACAAGTAGAAACAAGAACTGTAAATCATGGCTCACCTATTGGAGCAATTACGGTTTTAGAACAAGCAGGTTATGATTTTAAAGGCTTTTATTTAGAAAACGGAACTGAAGTTTTTGAAAATACGATTGTTACTTCTAATATAACAATTAATGCTTCTTGGAAAAAGAAGACTTTTGAACTTAAACTACTAGCTAATGGTGGTAAGTTTACTGGTGATTTAGATGAATTAACAATTGAAGTCGAATATGGCGATAAGTTAGATGATGTTATTGAAATACCAGTTAAAGTTGGTCATAGCTGTACTTTTGTTTATGAAGATCAAGAAGAGGTAAGCTTAGATACTTTAATTGAAAATAACTTAACGATTAAAGCTAAGTGGCTAGCAAATAGTTATAAGATTTATTTTGAAGTAGATGGGATACCTTTTGGGGAGGCCAAAGATGTTACTTATGGTTTAGCTGTAAATGACAGTGGAATTTTAGAACATCCTGCTAAAGAAGGTCATACATTTAAGGGTTGGTTTTATCAAGAAGATGAAATTAAAAACGAAACATTATATTTATATATAGAAGATATTACTGTAAGTGCTCAATTTACAGTAAATAAGTATAAGATTACTTTTGATTCTAATGGTGGATCAGCTGTAGCAGCAATCTACCAAGATTATGGTACAGTTATTGTAGCACCAGATGACCCAACAAAAACTGGTTACAGTTTTGCTTCTTGGGATCAAGTAATTCCTGAAGTAATGCCAGCTAATAATATGACAATTAAGGCATCTTGGAATCTTAATTCTTATACAATTACATTACATCCAAATGGAGGAACAGTAGAAAATACGCTTCTAACATTTGCCTATAATAGTACAATTAGCTTGCCTGTACCTACTAAAGATGGTGTATCGTTTGTAGGTTGGTTTACTGATGATGGTACATTTTTAAATGAGTTTATGATTACTAAAATGCCAGCAAATAATCTTGATTTATATGCTGATTATAGTATTTGGCCAGTAATTACTTTGAAGTTAAATGGTGGTAATCTATCAACAACTTTAATTTCTCAAGAACCAGGAACAACGATTACGCCTTTAGAACCTACAAAGGTAGGTTATGAGTTTGGTGGCTGGAATCCTTTGCTTCCTTCAGTGATGCCAGATACATCAATGGAAGTTGAAGCAATTTGGCTTCCGGGAGAAGTAACTTATAAAGTAGAATACTATTTAGAAAATGAAAATGGTGAGTATATTTATACTCCTAATTTAGATGAAGTAAAACAAGCTTTAACTGAAAGCACAGTTACATTAACTTTAACTGACCTAAAAACTATAGATCATTATGAGTTTAAAGACCATGAAAATAATGTTTTAAGTGGAACAGTTTTAGGTGATGGTAGCTTAGCTTTAAAAGTATATTTTGAACGAATAAGTTATAAGTTAACTGTAGTTAACACTAACTATATTAATGATCCCGATTATCTTCCTACACCTCATATTTTAAAATGGGGAGCAAAATTATCAATGCTAATTAGAATTGATTATGTAGGTAAAGCATATATGGGTTATCAAGATGCTGATGGTAATGAATATACAAAAAATAGCTTTATGCCTCAAAATGATTTAACAGTTTACTTACAATACAATAACCAAAACCTTAACTTAAGGTATAAAATTATTAGACTTGAAAAAGAAATTATTGATTATGTAGCTGGATCAACACCAATTGAAGTATCAAGAACTTCAGTTACAAAAGAAAGATACCAATATGGTACAATTGTAAGACCATATCAAGCTATTCCTGGTTATCGTTTTGTAAAGATGATTAATAATGGGGTCGAATATTTAAATAGTGATCAAACATTTGCAATTGAAGATATTATCAATTTAGAGATTTACTATGAAAGAATTATAGTTACAATTACTTTTATGGGATTTGAAAATGGAGATTTAACAGGTAATATGATTCCATTTGGTTCATATGCAATCTTCTATGGCCAGTCTTTAGCATTTACAGAAAATGGCGGGGAAGGAACTTTAGTATGGCCGGAAATTCCAGTTCAAGCCAGTTATATTGCAACTTGGGAAAGAACTAACTTTAATTTCTTAAGAGAAAATGTAACAATTTATGCTCGTTATACAAATACAAGTAAGACCTTACTTACATTTGTAGTTAATGGTAGTACAGTAGCTGTGTTTGATAAGGCTGATTATGGTGATGATGGTTTGTTATTTGAAGCAGGGTCTCCACTTTGGAACTTACAAGCTCCAGGTTATGTTTTTGAATATTGGTATTATTTAGATCAAGGAAGCGAAGTTCCAATTACAAATCCAAGTGATATGAAATTCTCTGTTCTTCATCCAGGAACAGGAGAAAAGAATATCTTTGCGAAGTTTAGGGCGCTGATTCCCTTTGCAAAGCCAGTAATAATGAGTGTTCAAAAATTATCAGGAGAAGAAGTAATTCAAATCAAACTTAATTTAAATCCATCACAAATTGAAGGTAACTTACCTTATGGTTTTGGTTTATTTATCAACCATTTATATGAGGAAGTATTAATTAGTGATTTTAGTGTTTCAGGGTTTGAATTTACTTTAGAAGTATCAAGCTTAGATCCATTCTTTGCCAACCTAATTGCGATTGGTACAAATAGATTAACTGTAAGAGCTTTAGGTGATAACTTAAATACTTTAAATAGTCCATATTCAGATCCATATATTATTGAAGTAGACACTGATATTACGCCTGATTCTTCAATGGCATATGATCATTACATTTTGGAAGATGTAACAATTTTAGGAGCACCTTCACAACGTTATATTCTATATGAAAATATGACTTATAACTTCCCTGAAGGTTATGAAATTAATATCGTTCAAAACGCTGATATTGTTAGTTTAAGTTACAAAGAAGGAACAAATGCTCCTGTAATTAAAACAAACTTAGGTTTAATTGGTGATTTCCAAATGACTATTAAAAAGCCAGCCGAAGATGTAGCTAAACTATATTTAGCTAAGATTGTAAAAGACTTTAGTCAATTTAGTTTGGGTGAGGCTTATACGAAGTTTAAATATGAAACAAGTAGTGCATCACCTGATCGAAAATACTTAAAACCATTAACTGGAACAGAGAAATTCTTAGTTGGTTCAAGTAATGACTTTAAGTTTACTTATGCGATTAAAGATACAAACTTAAATAATGTTCCTTTAGACAAGTTAGAGTTAGAATACTTATTCTACTTAGATGGAGCTAGCACTCCTTTAGAAGAAGGCTCAGCTTTAGAGCATTATGTAGCTGAAGTTACAGGTAAGAAAAACATATTCAAGTTTACTGTAAATGCTGTTGGTCATGATTTTAAGGTTGTTGTTAAGCCGAAATATCAAGCTAATGAACATACTTGGGCAAGTTTAGAATACAATATTTATGTAAATAATGGGTATAATGCTTATACAAGTAGTGAACTTAAAACACTTTTTGGAAATATGAGTGTTCAAACAATCAATATTCAAAACAATATTGAAGTACAATTATTACCAAATCAACTTAATCCAGATGGTTCACCAATTAATAACGATGGTGCTATTAATAACGATGGCGCTATCAATGGTGATCCATATCGCCGTCTTTCTGCTACAACATCAGGAGACAATATTGTTATTAATGGTAACTACCTAACAGTTAATGGTTCTAATTTACCTCATATGAGTGCTGCTTATTCTAATTACTTACCATTAAGTACGGGATTTCCAGTATTTAATGTTGGCTTATCAATCTTTAAATATGATGTTTATAATAACTCTCCTGAACATTATTTTGTAAAGGAAATGTTTAAAGATAAGTTAATTAATGGTCAAAAGATTCAAAAAGGTGGTAGTAGATATGTTCCTGGTTATGGTATTCATTATAATGATAATATGCTAACGATTAACAACTTAACAATTAATAGCAATACATCTTATCCATATATTGATTATAACTTATCACCAGAAGAGATTAAATCACAAGAAGCGCAAATGACACAAAACTCAGGTAGTTTTAATGCAATTCTTGCAAGAAAAGGTTCTACAAGAATCAATAATGTAAATATCACTAACTCCTTAATTGCTTTATATAACGATGCTTCAGGTTTAATGACTAATGAAGTAGGATCTGAACAAGTTTTAATGAAAGCTGATTATGTACAAATTGATGATTCTTGGGCTAATAGTGTTTATATGTATGGTGGAACTGGGATTACGATTACTAATTCTAAAATTGGTAAATCAGGAGGAGCGGCAATCCATGTTGAGGATGCGAATCCAGAAGTAGGTCCAATTTGGGATGTTCATGTAAATATTGATGAAAATACAACAATTAATAACTGGATTAATGGTAATGAAGCTTGGTTTAACGCCTATGCGATGTCAACAATGGTTGCAGGTATGAAATCTACAATTGAAGGATATGTATCAGAAGCAGGAAGAAGTATTCTAAAGACTGAGCAAGATCAACTTACAGGACAGTTAAGTGAAAAGATGAATTTAATTATACTTGCTCCATCAATGGATAATGCTTACTTAAAGTTAGAAGATAATACAACTGTAGCTAGTGCGCAATACTTCATCCATATTGGTCAAGAAGGTTTAGATACAGGAACTCAAAGCCGACACAGAACTTATGATCCTAACTTAGTACCTACACAGTATCGAGATCCAAGAGATCCAAGTGATAATAATGGTTTTATTTATCCTGCTATTGCTACATACAGTCCAGCTGCAGGATTTACAGAACTAGTTACTTATTTAATGATGAACGGTGTACCAGCTGAATATGTAGGTAATCTTGGAATGCTTGCAGGTTTCTATAACCTAACAAAAGAAGAAACATTGCAAATAGCAGGTGGAGCTACTTTAGAATCTATCCTAACTGCTAATCCAAGAACTATACCTCAATACTTAGAAGTAGTTACAAAGATTCCATTATATCCTGCTGATTATACTTATGCTTACTTAGAGTTAGTAGATCCAAGCTAGATAATGAGAATAATAAAAGACTTAACCATTTGGTTAAGTCTTTTGTTTTGGCCTATAAGTTGCGTCAAAAACGTCACAAGTTCTAGGTGAAAATGCAAATATTACTTGCTTTTATTGCTTGTTTATGTTATATTGTATCTAGAAGTTACGTCGAAAACGTCGTAAGTTATAGGTGGTATTATGATAAAAAGAGATTATTATTTAGAAAAGTTAATAGATGCTAAGGGTAATGGAGAGATTAAAGTAATTACTGGTATTAGAAGGTCAGGTAAATCTGTCTTGCTTTTTGATTTGTTTTATGAGTATTTACTTAATAATGGTGTTAATCAAGATAACATAATTAAAATCAAACTTGATGAGAGAAGATATTATAAGTATCGTAATCCGATTGTTTTGGCTGAATATGTAGAGGGGTTAGTAGTAAATAAAGAAAACGAAAGATTCTTTTTGTTTATTGATGAAGTACAGTTAACGTTAAAAGTTGTTGATAAAGAAAATGAGAATATTGAAGTTACAATCTATGATTTATTAAATGAGCTTAAATCTTATAAGAATTTAGACGTATATGTAACTGATAGTAATTCTAAGGGTTTATCTACTGATATTGCAACTGAATTTAGAGGAAGAGCTACACAGATAAATCTTTATCCACTTTCTTTTAAAGAGTATTATAATTATGTAGGTGGAGATAAAAATAAAGCTTTAAACGAGTATATGCTTTATGGGGGAATGCCTAGAGTTTTGCTTTTAAAAGATGATAGTTTAAAAAAGGATTATCTAACTAAGCTTTATGAAGAAGTTTATTTGAAAGATATTGTAGAGCGATATGGGGTTTTAAAAGAAGATATTTTAAATGAGATTTTAGATTTCTTAGCTTTTCAAATAAGTTCACTAACTAATCCTAATAATATTGCTAATGCTTTGTCAAGTTCAAGAAGAGAAAAAGTAAATCCTACTTTAGTTGCAAGTTATGTTCAATATATAATTGATTCATTTTTAGTTAGCTGTGCTAAAAGGTATGATATTAAGGGTAAAAGATATTTTAATTATCCGAATAAGTATTATTATGTAGATATGGGTCTTCGCAATGCAAGATTAAATTATCGCCAATTTGACCCGGGTCATATTATGGAAAATATTTTGTATAATGAGCTTTTAAGAAGAGGATATTCAGTTGATGTAGGTGTTGTTAGTGATCGCAATAATGGTTCAAATGCTCAAAAGGAAATTAATTTTGTAGTTAATGATGGGGACAAAAGAGTTTATATTCAATCCGCTTTTAGAATTGATTCAGGGAAAAAGGAGAATTCAGAATTAGAATCTTTAATGCTTTCTAAAGATTTCTTTAAGAAGATTGTAGTTAGGATGGACATCAGTCATAATTATTATGACCACAATGGCATCTTTCATTGTAATTTAATTGATGTATTATTAGAAAGAGTAGGTTTGTTTTAAAAATCAACATATGTTTGAGTTAAACAGATGTTTTTTAATTTCAATAATTTTCTTGTAAAAAGGAAGAAAAAAGACCACAATTGAGTCATGAAGTGGATAAAAATGTTTTATTCAACAAAATATAGAGTGATTTCAATAAATTGTTGATTGTATATTGAATTATATTCGTGATATAATTCCAATATAAAGGAGGCCGATTATGTTAGGTGATAAAATAAGAAAATTAAGAGGGGAACATAATTTAACACAAAAGGAATTAGCCGATCTTCTTTATGTTTCACCTCAGGCTGTTTCGCGTTGGGAAAATGGAGATGTAGAACCATCGATTACTACTCTTCGTTCAATGGCGCAAATTTTCAATATTTCTTTAGATAAATTATTAAGTCATGAAGTTATTGAAGATGATCTTCCTAAAGAAAAAGAAGAACGAGTTATTGAAGACCAGGAAGAAGTAAAACCAATTAACCCTACACCTGTTTTAGCTGTTTGTGAGATTTGTAATGAGCCTATTTACAATCCTAAAAAAATTGTTAGAAGAAAAGATGCTTATGGTAGATCGGTTGTTTGTAGCGATTGCGTAGAAAGACAAAACGAGCAAAGATTAAGAAGACATATTTTTGAATCAAAGAGAAGAAGAAAGAAAGCTTTTATTGTTACTGGTATTATTGCAGGATTGTGGTTAGTTTTAGGTTTAATTTCAATTTTTTCTACTGAGGTTCCTGCAGATATGACTAGAGGAGAAGCTTTTATTGGTTTAATTATTTCAGTTATACTTTTATACACTTTTCCTGCTTGTATTATTTTAAATAACAATTTTCTTAAAGAAGCTATGGGTACAATCTTTACTTTTGGGTTTGTAAGATTTCCTGGGATTATCTTTTCGTTAGATTTTGGGGGAATTATATTCTTAATAACAGTTAAAATTTTATTTTTGGTTTTAGGAATGTTGTTAGTTTTAGCTTTTGGAGCTTTAGCTTTGTTTGTTGGAGTATGGCTTTCAGTATTTGTTTATCCATTTGCGCTTTACAATAATTATAAAAAACCAGAAAAAACTGAACTTAAAAACGCATAAAATTTTGCACAGGAGGAATCAATGAAAAGAGTTAAAAAAGTTTTAACATTATTACTAGTTTTTGTTATGGGGTTTGTTTTAAGTGGATGTAAAAAAGATCCAAATCCAGACCCAAACAAAGAACAAACAGAAGAGAAAGTTGAAGTGACTTTTGAAACATTTGGTGGAACTAATATTCCTAAAAAAGAAATTACTAAAGGTGAAAAGATTAATGAACCTATTGAACCTGAAAAAGAAAATCATCTTTTTGATGGTTGGTATTTAGATAGTAGTTTTAAAACAGCAGCTGTATTTCCACTAACAATAAGTAAAGATACTACAATCTATGCTTCATTTTTGGATAGTAAAACTATCTTTTTAAATGCAAGAAAAAGAACAGTAGGAGTTGATGTTCAAGGATATGAATATGATTATACTCTTCATGCACAAGCAAATTTAAGTAATGCTGGAATTCCTATTGCATTTAATGGTAATACTAATGGTAATACTAAATATAGTAGGACAGGATCAATTAAGTTTTATGATGAGCATATTAACTCAGGATCATTATTTTATGATGGTACAATTTATAAAATGCTTGAAAATAATACTTTAAGAACAATTAGGTTGAACGAAGATAATATAGTTACAAAAGTTGATTTAGAACAAGTAGATTCTAGTTATGATCATGATAGTTCAACATTTGCAAAAGCATTATTTGAATATGAAGCTAATGATATTTTAGAAATGAAGAAAACTGAAACTAAGGGTGAATTTGAACTAAAAACAAAAATTAATAAATCTAGTATTATTTCCTTAGTTTGTAATAACCTAAATTCTGAAAAAGTGAAGAAAGTTTTAGGTAATTTACCTGAAACCGCAGCAGACACAAAAATGTTTGTAGAAATTAAAAGTGGTAAAATTACGAAATATAAGTTTGTTTTTGCTGTTGCAGTTGAAATTATTACATTTAGTATTACTTATGAATTAGAGTTTAAAAATGTAGGTGTAAGTCCTTCAATTACTCCAAAGTTGATTTCTGGACTTGCATTAACAGATTCGGAAATTAACAGTCATTTAAATACTATGAGAACTATTATTAATAATTATCAAAATCAAGCAAAATCAAGTTATGATTTTGAACTAACAACAGCAATTGATTATGGTCTATCAAAAGCAGAAGTAAATTCTAAATTCAAAGGATCTACAATGCGTAAAGTTGATGGAAACAAAACATATTTCCATAATATTATTGATATTACAAGTAACGACTATAAGAAAGCTGAATTATACAAAGGTAAAGGTTTAGATGATATTAAAATCCATAAAAGTATGCTTGTAAATGGCGAAGTTTGGTTAATTGAAAAGAAGGCACTTAAAGATAAAACGAAAGAAGTAACTCCTTATATTGCAAATCGTAGTGATGAATTTTATCTTTTAGATTTATATAATAAAGCTAACGATATTAATTATATTCAAACTACAGTTGATAGCAAAACAGGGGAAACAATCTATGCTTTAGGTTTAACACATCAAGCTTTAGTTTCTATGCTTACATGGTTAAATGACGAGCTAAATGTGGATCCATTTGATTATGCTAGTGTTGATGTTAAGATTTTTGGTGATTTCAATTCATCTACAATCAAAGAATCAGAGGCTGAATTACAAGTTAGAGTTAAAGATAATAAATTAACTGGAATTCACGCTTCAGCAGAGGGACTTTTTAATACTAAGTATTCTAATTCAGCTCAATATACAAGCTATGAAGAAGTTGAATTTGACTTTGAATATAATCTTACACCAACAGATAAGGCTCTAAAATGGGAACCTTATACAAGAGTTAAAGATGCACAATAATTATGAAGATATTGTATTTACAAATCAAAAAAGGCCTTTTTAGGCCTTTTTCTCTTAAAAAAACCTAAAACTTGCTTTCTGAGCGGTTTATTTAAGTTTTATAGGGCATTAGTCATCTAAAACTATTTCAAAGGCTAAAATATAGCCTTTTTAAAGGTAAATCTTGATAATTTGAGGATAAATTGGTAAAATAGTTATAGATATGAGGTAGATTATGGAATTAAAAGTAAAGAAGATTAATGTTGGGGAGATACCTGATATTAAAAAGATTTATCAAGAAAAGCAATATGAAAGATACTTATTTAATGACTATAGGTTATACGATACTTTCCGTAACTCAGTTACGTTTGGACTATTTGATGGTAAAAAGATGGTAGGTTTAATTAGACTTGTTGGGGATTTTCAGTATATGATTTTTATTGAAGATTTAATTACTTTAGATGAATATTCTCATACTGATGCCAAGAAATTATTGATTGAGGAAGTCTTTGATAGATATCCAAAGGTAGAAAAAATCTATTGCAATTTAAAATTTAGATCTAAAGAAACTGCTATCGTTTATGAAGAAATGGGTTTTGTTTACGAAGAAGAAAATAAATTACTAGTTAGAAACAAAGAATAAAAGGTAAATCTTTTATTTTTTTTTAGTTGGGTTTTATGCTATAATATATTAAGGAGATAAATATGGAACAATTCAAAAGGTTAATTTCTTTAATTGGTTTAGATAACTATAACAAGTTAGCAAACTCAAAAATTGCTATTTTTGGGCTTGGAGGTATTGGAAGTAATGTTTTATCAAGCTTAGTAAGAAGCGGAATTGATAGTTTTGTTTTAGTTGATTATGATTTAGTTGAAACAAGCAACTTTAATAGACAAAAACAAGCTAACTATTCAACATTAGGTTTAAAGAAAACTATTGCATCATACCATCTAGCTAAAAAAGTCAATAACAATATTTCATGTAAACTATATGATTTAAAAATTGATCATAAAACAATTGATAAGGTTGATTTAAAGGATGTATGTTATATTGTAGATGCAGTTGATGATTTAGATGCTAAGATTGCGATTTTAAAGAAAGCTAAAGAGTTAAATATTCCGCTTATTTCTTCAATGGGAGTTGCAAATAAAGTAAATATTAAAGATTTGAAAATAGCTGATGTTTCTAAAACAGATACTTGTCCTCTAGCTAGGAAATATAGGAAAATGGTTAGAGATTTAGGAATAAAAGATGTTCCCGTTTTATATTCAAAAGAAGAGCCTTTAAATAAAGATATGGGGACAATTGATTATTTAGTAACAGCTGCTGCCCTTTTAATTACTGAATATGTTATTAAAGATTTATTAGAGGATAACAATGAAGCTGCCTAAAGATGTTAAGTTTATTTTAAAAACTTTAGAAAGTAAGGGGTTTGAAGCTTATGTTGTTGGGGGAGCAGTAAGAGATAGTTTACTTGGAAGAAAGCCTTTAGATTATGACTTAACTACCAATGCTTTACCTAATGATATTATTAGAATATTTAAGAATAAAGTTGATAATATTTATAAAATTGGCGAGGAATTTGGAACAATTAGTTTAGTACTTAATGGTAAAACTTATGAAGTAACTACATTTAGGACTGAAGCAGATTATTTAGATTATAGAAGACCAGAAAAAGTTACCTTTTCTTCAAAGTTAGAAGAAGATTTAAAAAGAAGAGACTTTACCATTAATGCTTTATGTTTTAATAAGGAAGTAATTGATTTAGTTGGTGGCCTAGATGATTTAAAAGCAAAACAAATTAAAGCAATTGGTAATCCAGACAAAAGGTTTAAGGAAGATGCTTTAAGAATTTTAAGAGCAATTAGGTTTGCAAGTAAATTAAATTTTGAGATTGAAAGTGAAACAAAAAAAGCTTTATTGGAAAATAAAGACTTACTTAATAATATTGCGATTGAAAGAATTCAAGATGAATTTAATAAGATTTTAGTAAATGAAAATGTTAAGGATTATTTAGAAGAATATTTTGATGTTTTTACGGTCTTTCTTCCAGAACTTAAAGTATTTAAAGGCTATAATCAAAGTAATCCCCATCACAAAGATGATTTATTAATCCATACGCTAAAGGTAGTTAGTTTAGTACCTAATGATTTAGTCTTAAAATTAGCTGCTTTATTTCATGATTTAGGTAAACCAGAAACAAGGAAACTAGAAAATGGTATTGCTCGTTATTTTGGTCATGCTAAGGCAGGATGTGATTTAGCTTCAAAAATCTTAAAGCGAATGAAATATCCAAAAGTTATTATAAGGGATGTTCTAATTTTAATTGAACGCCATATGATTAGAATAGAAGAAGTTAATCTTAAAAGACTAGTTAGTAGAATAGGAATTTTAAATACAAAAAGATTGATTCTTTTAATTAAGGCAGATTTATTAAGTATTGATCATGATGTTAGCTTTTTAAAAGAAAAGCTAAAAGAAGTAGAAACGTTAGAAAAAGAAGATATTATTTCCATCAAGGACTTAGATATTGATGGTAATGATTTAATTAATTTAGGTTATGAAGGAAAAGGAATCGGGAAGGCTTTAGGCTTCCTCTTTAGTGCATACCTAGATAACAAAGTAGAAAATAAAAAGGAGAAACTATTAAAGTATTTAGGGGAAGAAGATGGACAAAAAAGACAAAAAGAAAAGTGAATATCAGAAAAAGACTTATAATTTACTTATAGCTTTAGGGATAGCTGCTTTAATTATTATTCCTTATATTTCTTTTAAGTTTGCTTATACAAGTGATATTTATTTACTAACCTTTAGTCAAATTGCTGGTAGGTTTGGGGAACAAAATAGGCTGATTGTCTGGGGAATATCACTTCTAACATTTTTTGGGATTGTAGTTATGTATGTAAATACTTTACTTAAAAACAAAAGCAAGCTTTTAAAAGTTTTATTAGGTCTAATGGTGTTTTTATATTTAGTTACGATTTTAGTACCTTTTCTACCTTCTTTTGTGAGGAGGATTTCTGATATTCATAACTATAGTGCTTATTTAGCTGTTGTAGTTACGATTGTTTATTTAATTATCTTTATCGGATCTTTTTATAAATATGATAAAAACTTATTTTGGAAAGCTTTTGTTAGTTTACTTTTAGTAATTGTTATTATGGTTTTTTTATATCTTAAGTGGGGAACATCTTCAATTTGGCAAGCTGTTTTTGCAACTATAATTTGTATTTATTTATACTTTACGATGCTTTTAGTTATTAGGTCTCCTTATACTGATCCTAAAAAAACGATGCGTGAACTTATTGAACAAAAAGAAGAACACGAACGTAAAAGAAAAGAATACGAAGCAAAAACTAAGGAATATTACTATAAGAAGAAAGAAGAAAAAGAGAAAAAGTAATCGATACTATATTGAAAAAGAAAGATGATTTTGGTATAATTTAAGCATATGAAAGGAAAGTAGACTTATGATTTTTGATGTAATAATTTTATGCGTTTTAATAGTAGCCTTGATCGTAGGTCTATTTAGTGGTTTTGCTAAGCAAGCAAGAGGCTTACTTGCTTTTGTCTTAGCAATCTTTTTAGCAAAACTACTTTTTCCTATTTTTGAAAACTGGTTTACGACAGGGGTACTTTATAACGGGGTTTTCCCTCGAATTGATGCTTGGCTTTTAAGACAAGGAGATTTGTTTAGTCAAACTGTTCCTGATGGGATGACTGAAGAACAAATGTTTGCTATTTTAAGTCAAACTAAACTACCAACGTTTGCCGTTAATTTAGTAATTAAAAATGTTGATTTTAGTAATATTGCTCCTGGAACTACATTTAGTCAGCTTTTAGCTCCAAGTCTAGCAAAAGTAATTTGCTCTATAATTGGTTATGTTTTATTATTTATTGTTTTACTAATTGGGCTAGTAATTGTTCTTTGGATTTTAGGCAAAGTTCTAACATGGGGTTTCTTAGGTGTAATTGATAAGATCTTAGGTGGGATTTTTAGCCTAGCAAATGTTTTAATCATTATTTCGCTATTCTTAATGTTACTTACTGTCCTTGCTAAGACAATTCCTGCTGTTGATATGTTTGTAGCTGATCAACTTGCAACATCAAAATTTGGACTATTTTCTTGGTTATACCATAATAATATTGTTGGTTGGTTAATTGATAAACTAACTAAATAAAAAAAGGCATCAGTTGATGCCTTTTTAATATCCAATATAATACCCTAGAATTAAAAGTAATGTTGTAATTACTAAGACGATTAGTTGTAAGAGCCAAGTTTTCTTGAGCCACTTGCCATAACTAAAGCCAGCTACACCTAAAGAGATTAATAAAATTGGATTTGTAATATAAATTAAATCTGTAAATCCATCACCAAAGATAAAAGCAAGTAGAGCAATATTTTGTGTTATCCCAACATTATGTGCAATCGCAGAAATGATAGGAATAATTAAAATAATTTTTGCACTAGCAGAGCCAATAAAGAATTGAATTACTAAAGTAATAAAGTAAACAAATAGTATTCCTAAAATTGGACTTCCACCACTTAATGCATTAGATAACTCATAGATAATTGTATCCATTACTTTTCCATTTTCTAAAACTAGTCTAATTGAACCAGCAAGAACAATTAAGATAATTGATGGTAAGATTCCTAAAACTCCTTTGAAGAAGTAAGAAGCACCTTCTTTAAATGGTACTTTTAGTACTAGTAAAGATATGATTGTTCCTATTAAAAAGATAATTGCAATAATAGGAATTGAAAGACCACTTAAGGCATCAATAAATGATCCTAAGATAGATGATACAATAATTGCCACAAGTAGTGTAATAAATAGTGTTGCATAAACTTTTAAAGTTAAGCTTTGCTTTTCATCTTTTTCATTTAAATCTAGTTTTAGATTTTCTTTTTTTATTAGGTCAGATTCGTATGTTGGGGATTTTGTTGGATCTTTTTCAATTTGTTTAATATGTTTTGTAATAAAGACGCATAACAATAGATACATAATGATAAAGATTAAAATTCGATACCAAATTCCACTTACTAAGCTAATTTCCATTGCCTGGCTACCAAGTCCAACAGAGAAAGGATTAGTGATTGCGGAAGAAAAACCAAAGCCAGTTGCCATAAGGCACATAACAAGACCTGTAAAAGTATCCCAACCCATTGATAGTGATAACATAATGATAATTGGAAGTAAGGTAATTGATTCTTCAAAAATTCCAAATAACGAACCAAATAACATAAAAAATAAAATAACAGCATAAACTAAAGTTAATCTTTTATCTTTAAATTTAGCTACAAGCCAAGAAAGAATTGATTTAATTCCTCCTGTTTTATCAATTACGTTAAAAGAACCACCTAAGATTAGTAGGAATAAGGAAATAGCAATAATTGTAATTCCATGACTACTACCAAAGATTAAGAATGGTGAGAGTAAGAATTTACCAAAACTATAGCTTTCTCTTGGTTCAATTGCTTGATAACTTCTAACCCCTTCAACTGTTACATATTCACCTTGAGGGATTACTAAAGTTAAGATGTAAGATGCAAATAAAATTGCTACAAGAATAATAAGTGCAGTAATAAATGATCTTTTATTAATTTGGAGAAACTGTTTTTCTGTCATCGGTTTTTCATTCATCTTTTTTTTCTCCAATATATTCGTTATATAATGCTTCCCAGTAAATGCTATACTTAGCGCATTCTTTTAAGTTTTCTAGTTCGAAAAAGTAAATAGTATTATCACGATAAAACTCAATATCAACTCCAGCACCAAATAGAATTACAGGAACTGAATGAAGTTCAAAGAATTTTTCAAAAGGTTGATTATCGTTTGTCCCTACATATTTTAAACCAGTTTTATCTAAAATAACTTTTCCTTCACCTACAGTTTTAAAGCCTTTGCCTTTAGGATCTGGTAGTTTAAAGACTGTTTTTGATTCCATTTTAAAATGAGGATCTTTAATAGCTTTGCTTGCTAAGTCTTTTTGAAGTAAATACCAGTCTCTAATGTTTTTAGGTACTTTAGGATTATCAGAATTAAACTGATAGTAATTATCTAAATTAATCTTGACATGACATTTAGTACATGTGATATCATGATCATTCATTTCTAAAGTAAACTCACTATTACAAACAGGACAGTGGTATAAGATATTTTCTAAACCATTGGCGAACTTTTTACCTTTATAGTAAACTTTATTTTCTTCTTGCCAAGCAAAGTCATCATATGATAGTTTTTCAATAACTGTATTTAATAATTCTTCATCTGATAATTGGTTTAAATCAAAGTTTTCATACATAAGCTCGTATGTTACATCAATTTTACCTCGTCTAAAGTTTGAAGCCCATTTAGGTTTTGTTAGGTAGGCCCCTTTGATATTTACAAAAACTAAAGGTAAGTTTAGTTTCTTTAAGAATTTAGGAGTTGCTTCGGTAATTGTTTCTAGCGATCCATAAGCACTTAAGCGACCTTCAGGAGCAAGACCTATTGGCCAGCCTTGTTTAGCAGCTCTTAGAGCTTTTTTTGCAGCACCTAAATCAGGAGCATATAAGTGTTTAGAAATACCACCCATATGATAGAAAAACTTAGCTATTTTTTTATTTGTATAGTAGTAAGATGCAATCAAAGTTGAAGGCCTATTCTTAATTCCAAGTTCAGCATAAGCATAAGCTGCATCTAAAGGTGATGGGTGATTGAATAGAACAACAAAAGGTCCTTTAATTTTTTTAAAGTTTAGTTTTTTAACTTTAACTTTATATCTTTTAAAGATAAAGATCTTTAAAAAAGGAAGTAAAGGATAATATAATAACTTTCTCATCCGTCTGTTATTAGTACGATAGTATTCTGTATCTTTTTTCGGATTTAAAATCTTCGTAATTATTTTCTTTCTAAAGATAAATAATATGATAAATAAAATTATATAAACAATTATTAAAATTAAAGCAAGGACTAGTTGATCTTGGGTAATTGTCAGTCCAAATAACATTACATAAAGTAAGTTAATGACATTACCGATTGTAGAGATAAGTAAAAACTTTGGATATTTGAATTTAGCTCTAACCCCTAAACTTGCAACTAACCCAACAGAGATTCCGGGAACAAAATAAAGTAAGAAGATTGAAAAGCTTACCTTTTTTGATGTGCTTATTTTGTCTAACTTTTCATTGATTGCTTTTTCTTCATCAGTATAACTTGCTTCTAAAGTTTTGTTTAACTTATTAACTACAAAATATAAAATTGAGTTACCAATGATGATTGCTCCAAGACAAGTAAGGAAACCAACTAAGTTACCATAAGCAAGCATCGATACTGCTTGGATAATTGTAACGGGAACAACAAAGGTAAACATTGTCATAATCAGAATTATTCCTGATAAAATTGGTCCTAAGATGCCTAAGTCTTTAAAGGCAGTTTGAATTGGTTCAATTGATTTTAGTTCAATTGCCTCTAATATTGGTCCTTTGAAAAATATAAATGCCGCAACAAGTGATCCGATAATCAGGGAAGCAAAAATAGCTGTTGCTATTAGTTTAATTTTGCGGGCTTTTGTAAATGTATTTTTAGCCATAATTAACCTCTTAAATATGTAATATTTTATCACAATAGTCTTAAAATTAACATAAAAATTATTTGAATTTTGATATTTCTTTACAAATCAACCAAAAAAGAGTATAATAATCCTACTGAGGTGATTTTATGTATTATATTAAAGAAGTGATCACAAGAAAAGAAATGAAGAAGTTTGTGAAGTTTCCTAATAAATTATATAAAGATTGTAAGTATTTTGTTCCCGATATTTATGAATCAGAAATAACTTTCTTTAATCCGAAGAAGAACTCATCATATGATTATAGTGAATCAAAACAATGGTTATGCTATGATGAAGAAGGAGAAGTTGTTGGGAGAGTTGCAGCTATTTTAAGTCATGCTTATAATAAAAAAACTGGTGGCAAGTTTATGCGTTATTCTCATCTTGATATGATTGATGATGTAGAGGTAACTAGACTTTTATTGATTGAAGTTGCAAAATATGCAAAAGAAAAAGGAATGGATACTTTAATGGGACCTTTAGGTTTTACCGATATGGATAAACAAGGGTTATTAGTAGAAGGATATAATGAAATGAGTAATTTCATTACTTTATATCATTATCCTTATTACAAAGAGCATTTAGAAAAGTTAGGATTTGAAAAAGACCAAGATTGGGTTGAATATCAAATCAAAGTTCCTGATGAAATTCCTCATCTTTTAAATAGGATGGCCGATCGTGCTGTAGCTCGTTATGATTTAAAGATTAAGAAGTTCAAAAAGAAAAAGGAAGTATATCCTTATATTGAAGCAGCATTCCATGTTGTTAATGATGCTTTTGCACCTTTATATGGAACTGTTCCTTTAACTCAAAAACAAATTGATGAACTTGTAGCTTCATATATCCCTTTACTAAACTTAGATTTTGTTTATTTAGTAGCTGACAGAGAAGATGAAGTAATAGGCGTTGGCTTAATGGTTCCTTCCTTAAATAAATCATTACAAGCAACTAAAGGTAAATTACTTCCATTTGGCTTTTTAAAAGTTTTACGTGATTTAAAGACAGTAGAAGTATTAGATTTACTTTTTATTGCTGTTGAGCCTAAATATCAAACTACTGGTGTTGCTGCCTTAATTATAAGAGAGGCAATTGTAGAGGCGATTAAGTCTGGTGCTAAGTTTGCAGAAACAGGACCAGAATTAGAAACTAATATTAAAGTTCAATCACAATGGAAATATTTTCAAACAAGACAACATAGAAGACGTAGAACTTATAAGATAAATGTTGATGAGTTTTTAAAATAAACCTTGCAATTTTAAGTAAATAGTGCTATAATATATGAGTTGTGGAAGTACACCGCACTTAGTAAAGGTTATAAATGATTAATTAATCTACCTTACAAGGCGTGTCTTGAAAATATTAAAAAGGAGGTAGTACTTATGTATGCAATTATTGAAACTGGTGGTAAACAATATAAAGTATCAGAAAATGATGTAATTCATATCGAGAAAATCGAAGGCGAAGAAGGTGCTGAAGTTACTTTTGATAAAGTTTTACTTGTAAATGGTAAAGTTGGTAGTCCTTATGTAAAGGGTGCTAAAGTTACTGGTAAGATTTTAAAACAAGGTCGTGGTAAAAAGATCATTGTTTATAAATACAAAGCAAAGAAAAACTATCACAAGAAACAAGGACATCGTCAAGCATATACTAGAGTTCAAATTTTATCTTTAGGTGCTTAAATGATTACAGTTAATTTTACTTATGAAAATAAGGAGATAAAAAAAGTGTCGGTTTCTGGTCATTCATTATATGATAAGAAAGGTTCTGACATTGTTTGTAGTTCAGTATCAACTGCTGTTATTTACAGTATTAGATTACTGGAGGCAAATGAAGAAAAGTTTACTTTCCGTGAAGATGAAAAAAAGCCAGAAATAACTATTTTAGTAAACGAGGTAAGCTCTTTAACTAATTTAGTTTTGGATAATCTAAAAATATTATTAGAAGACTTAAGTAAAGATTATCCGAACAATATCAAAATAAAGGAGGCATTAAAATGATTAAATTAAACATTCAATTCTTTGCATCTAAAAAAGCTGGTGGATCTACGAAAAACGGTCGTGATTCGATTGCGAAAAGACTAGGTGCTAAAATGGGTGATGGTGAATATGCAAACGCTGGATCAATTATTTATCGCCAAAGGGGAACAAAGATTCATCCGGGAGAAAATGTTGGTCGTGGAGGCGATGATACATTATTCGCTTTAATTAATGGATATGTAAAGTTTGAGCGTAAAGGACGTAATAAAAAGCAAGTTTCTGTTTACGCTACGAAATAATGCACTTATAATATAAAGTGCATTTTTTTAACGTTTAAGTAGGTGATATAAATGTTTATTGATCAAGTAAATATCGAAGTAGTAGCCGGTAATGGTGGTAAAGGAATGGTTGCTTTTAGAAGAGAAAAGTATGTCCCTAAAGGTGGACCAGCTGGAGGTAATGGGGGCAAAGGTGGCTCTGTTATCTTTAAAGGCTCATTAAATAAAACTACGCTTTTAGACTTAAAATACAACAAAATTATCAAAGCTGATTCAGGTGAAAATGGTAAAGCTAAAAACATGTTTGGAAAAGATGCTTTAGATGTTATTATTGAAGTACCACTTGGCACAGTAGTTAGAGATCTTGATAGTGGTGAAGTAATCGCCGATATTACTAAAGATGGAGAAGAAGTTGTGATTGCAAGAGGTGGAAAAGGTGGAAGAGGCAATGCTGCTTTTGCTACAAGCAAAAATCCTGCTCCCAAAATCTTTGAAGCAGGTGAGCGTGGTGAAACGAAAAACATTAGTTTAGAGTTAAAACTCTTAGCTGATGCTGGTTTAGTGGGACTGCCTAATGTAGGTAAAAG
>LSQX01050966.1_pt5 | contig 36235 bp, 32 predicted proteins | sample 654561 | NCBI WGS metagenome assembly LSQX01 (sample SAMN04489861, study PRJNA283612) | anaerobic digester metagenome | isolation source: 4 biogas reactors fed with cattle manure at either 37C or 55C with and... | place: Denmark: Kongens Lyngby | collected 2014 | reverse complement strand
GCGCCCCTGCGCAATGTGGAAACCGGTGGGCTTGTGCCATCGCCCTTTCTCAGGGGGCTGGTGCCCATCCTGTTTTTTATGTTTGCCATTCCGGGTTATTTCTATGGGAGAGCCACGGGCTCCATCCGCAAATCGAACGATGTGCTCAAGCTTATGGAACAGGGGATGAAGGATCTCTCGGGCTATATTGTCCTGATGCTGGTGGTGGCCCAGTTTATCAACCTGTTCTATTGGTCAAACCTCGATACCATCCTTGCCATCAAGGGAGCAGAGGTGCTGAAGGCCTCGGGCCTGACCGGGCCGGTAATGTTTACCCTGTTTATGATCATCGTGGCCGTCCTGAATATTTTTCTGGGCAGCGGATCGGCGAAATGGGCCATCTTCGCCCCGGTATTCATCCCCATGCTTTACCAGCTTGATTACAGCCCTGCCTTTGTGCAGTTGATGTACCGTGTAGGGGATTCCATCACCAATTGCGTGACCCCGCTTTATGTATATTTCCCGCTCCTGCTGGGCTGGATTCATAAGTACAACAAGAACATAGGCATCGGGACTATTGTTTCGCTGCTGATACCCTATGCCATAGTGCTGTTTGTTATGTGGCTGATATTGCTGTTTGTTTGGTTTGGGCTGAACCTGCCCATAGGGGTGGGTGAGTGGATCTACCTGCAGTAGGATTTTGAGGCCACCAAAGTGCTTTCAGGCATGCTGAAGGGGATGATATTTTCAGATTTCCGCTTCTTTTGCAAAAATATTTAAACACTCTCTTTATGGACCAACAGGCTGACATTCTTTTCACCCGCCGCAGCATCCGCTTGTATAAGCCGGGTTCGCCCCTAACCAAGGGGCAATTGCATTTTCTGCTGGATGCGGCCATGAGTGCGCCTTCGGCGCGCAACCGCCAGCCGTGGCAGTTTGTGGTGGTCAGCCGGAAGGACTTGCTGGACGAACTATCGTGCCGGCATCCCTATGCCCAAATGCTCAGGGGCGCTGTTTTGGCGGTGGTAGTTTGCGGCGACACCCGATTGGAAAGCGAGGAGAGCTACCTGGTGCAGGCTTGCTCGGCGGCTACCCAGAACCTGCTGCTAGGAGTGGAAGCCCTGGGGCTGGGCGGGGTGTGGCTGGGCGTTCATCCCCGCAAGGAACGGACGGAAGCCATCAGTGAACTGTTTGGGATTCCACCTGAGATTGTGCCTGTCACACTGGTTTCTATAGGTTATCCGGCCGAAAAAAAACCCCGTAATGCCCATTACAAGCACGACAGGGTTCATCTGAATGGTTGGACCAATACGATGGCTTAACCGCACTTGCTCTCGCCGCATGTGGTGCAGATGAGGCAGCCTTCCTGGTAGATTACGCTTTCCTGGTTGCATTTGGTGCAGACGCGTCCGTGGGCTTTGGTGCCATCGGCGATGAACTTTTTAAGGGCACGTACCACGCCGTTTTTCCAGGTATGGAGGTGATCACTGTCGAGACTCAGGTCTTCGATGACATCGACCACGGAAGGCAGGGGCATGCCGTGGCGCAGGATGCCTGAGATCAGCTTGGCATAATTCCAGAATTCCTTGTGGAAGGAACGAGAGAGGCCTTCAATGGTGACCCTGTATCCATCGCGGTCGAGGAACTGGAAATCGTAGCGGCTTTCGCCGTTTTCGTTTCGGTTTTTGATCACCCAGCCCTTGTCAACATAAGCGGGGAGGTAAAATCCTTCGGCTTTACCCGTAAAGATCTCGTAGGGGCGTTCGTTGAGGATGCCCACCACGGCCAGCCATTTCTCGGAGTCGTTGTGGAAACGCACCACTTCACACTCAAGTATTTTGGGGCGTTTTGGGGCGTTGGTTTCCCTGAACTCCTGCTTGTCCTCTTTCTTGGTATCTTTAACCAGGACGCCCGAACGCGAGCCGTCGCGGTACACGGTGATGCCCTTGCAGCCACTCTGCCAGCCGGTGAGGTAAATCTTGCCCACCAGGTCTTCTGTGACGTTGTTGGGCACGTTGACGGTGACGCTGATGGAGTGATCGACCCATTTCTGGACGGCACCCTGCATCGTTACCTTAGCCACCCAGTCGACATCATTGGCGGTGGCCTTGTAGAAAGGCGACTGTCGGATGACATCGTTGAGTTCGTTTTCCTTCATATGGGCCAGCTTCTCCTGGTCGTGGCCATTGGCCTTCATCCATTCAATGAATTTGTGGTGGAATACATTGTATTCTTCCCAATGGTCGCCTACTTCGTCCACGAAGTCAACATGGACGTTTTTGTCGTTTGGGTTCACCTTGCGGCGGCGTTTGTAGGCCACCATAAAAACGGGCTCGATGCCTGAGGTAGTTTGGGTGAGGATGGAAACGCTGCCTGTGGGGGCGATTGTCAGCAGGGCGATGTTACGGCGGCCATGCACCAGCATGTCTTCATACAATTTGGGGTCGGCTTCGCGCAGGCGCTGGATGAAGGGGTTGTTTTCCTCGCGTTTGTTGTCGAAAATCGGGAAGGCCCCCCTGTCGGCTGCCAGGTCAACAGAAGAGCGGTAAGCGGCCAGGGCAAGGGTTTTGTGAACATTGACAGAGAAGGCGGTGGCTTCCTCTGTGCCGTAGCGGTAACCCAGGGCAGCCAGCATATCGCCTTCGGCAGTGATGCCGATCCCAGTGCGGCGTCCTTCAATACATTTCTGGCGGATCTTCATCCACAGGTCTTTTTCCACGCGCTTGACCTCTTCAAGTTCCGGATCGGCATCAATCTTTTCGATGATGCGGTCAATTTTCTCCAGCTCCAGGTCGATGATGTCGTCCATGATGCGCTGTGCCAGGGCCACGTGGTTTTTAAACAAGCCATAGTCGAAACCGGCCTTGCTGGTGAAGGGCTGGTTCACATAGCTGTAAAGGTTGATGGCCAGCAAGCGGCAGCTGTCGTATGGGCAGAGGGGTATTTCGCCGCAGGGGTTGGTGGAGACGGTGCGGAAGCCCAGGTCGGCATAGCTGTCGGGCACCGATTCGCGCAATATGGTATCCCAGAAGAGGATGCCCGGTTCGGCAGAACGCCAGGCATTGTGGACGATTTTCTTCCACAATTCCCCTGCATTGATGCGTTTGATGTATTTGGGTTCGTTGCCCAGGATGGGATACTGCTGAACAAAGTCTTCCTGGTTGACGACGGCATTCATAAACTCGTCGGTGATCTTAACCGAGACGTTGGCACCTGTCACTTTTCCCTGCTCGAGTTTGGCATCGATAAAACTTTCGGCATCGGGGTGTTTGACGGAGACGGTGAGCATGAGGGCTCCGCGGCGGCCGTCTTGAGCCACTTCACGGGTAGAGTTGGAATAGCGTTCCATAAAGGGCACCAGGCCTGTGGAAGTCAGGGCACTGTTTTTAACGGGGCTGCCTTTGGGGCGGATGTGGGAGAGGTCATGACCCACGCCACCACGGCGTTTCATCAACTGAACCTGCTCTTCATCCACTTTCATGATGCCGCCGTAGGAGTCGGCATCGCCCTTATTGCCAATGACAAAACAGTTGGAGAGGGATCCGATCTGAAAGGGGTTTCCAATGCCGGCCATGGGGCTGCCCTGGGGAACGATGTACTTAAATCGGTCGAGGGCCTTAAAGATGGTTTCAGCATCCAGGGGCTTGGGATACTTTTTCTCAATGCGTGCCAGTTCACGGGCGAGGCGCCAATGCATATCTTCAGGGGTTAGCTCGTAAAGGTTTCCGTCGGAATCCTTCAGGGCGTATTTGTTTACCCATACTCCCGCCGCCAGGCTGTCGCCCCTGAAATAATCAGTGGTTTTTTTTAAAGCCTCTTCAAAAGCGTACTTCTGAAAGGCTGGCTCTTCCGCTCCTGACCTTGGCTTGGGTTCTTCCGTCAAGTCAGGTCGGCTTCGCTGATCTAGCACCTGGTTGTACAGATTTTGATTCTCTATTTCCTGTCCAATCTCGCTCTGTGCATCCGAAAATGCAGATTTGTTCTCCATTGCACGTATTGATTTTTATCGTTTTATTATGGGGAATTCCTCCCTTTGGCAAAAAAATGTTATGCAGCCGAAGTGCATTTCAAGGGGGATTCACAAGCGAAGTTAAAAAACAAAATTATTATCCCGCAGGGTAGGTTATTAACAAAGGCCGAAAGTTATTAACCAATAGGCCTCAACTTATTGACAGGAAAAAGGATGCGGTCGAATGCAGTTTTTAACATATGAAAAAAATAGATAAACAGCTGAAAAACAACATGTTAGACAATTAAATTTTGCATAAGTCTCACATGCTGACATACTTACGGGCAGATAATAATTCAGTCAACATCTATGCGTTCAGGGGTATTTGGGCGGGTAATCGGGGTATTTTGTTACACTTCCCCGAATTCAATCAGGTAAGCTTTGATGAAATCATCAATTTCACCGTCCATGACAAGCTGGACGTTTGAGGTTTCGATCCCTGTGCGCAGATCCTTCACCAATTTGTAGGGGTGGAAGACATAGTTGCGGATCTGTGAGCCCCATTCAATTTTTTTCTTTGTGCTTTCAAGGGCATCCAGTTTTTCGCGTTTTTTGCGGAGTTCAATTTCGTAAAGCTGTGATTTGAGCATGGTCAGGGCTTTCTCGCGGTTCTGTCCCTGGGAGCGGGTCTCCTGGCATTCAACGACGATTCCGCTTGGGGCGTGATAAAGGCGCACGGCGGTTTCCACCTTGTTGACGTTTTGCCCTCCCGGGCCGCTTGAGCGGAAAGTATCCCAGGTGATGTCGGCGGGGTTGATCTCGATGGTAATATTGTCGTCGATCATGGGGTATGAATACACGGAGGCAAAGGAGGTGTGCCTGCGGTTTGCCGAGTCGAAGGGCGAAAGGCGCACCATGCGGTGCACGCCGCTCTCGCCTTTAAGGTATCCGAAGGCAAAATCTCCTTCGAATTCGATGGAAGCGCTTTTGATGCCGGCCCCATCGCCTTCCTGCAGGTCCAGCACTTTAGTCTTGTAGTCGTTGCGTTCACCCCAGCGCAGGTACATGCGCATCAGCATCTCGGCCCAGTCCTGGCTTTCGGTGCCCCCTGCGCCAGAATTGATGTTCAGGATTGCGCTGAGGCGATCTTCCTCCTTGCTGAGCATTTTCCTGAATTCGAGATCTTCGATGGTTCTGAGGGCTTTTTGGTGCTGTTTGTCGACTTCGGCCTCGGTGGCTTCTTCAGCCTCAAAAAAGTCGAACAGGACCTTCAGGTCGTCGAGTTCGCGGAGTGCATGATCGTAGGCTTCCGTCCATTTCTTGAGTAGGCTGGTTTGCTTCAGTATGGATTCGGCTTCCTTGGGGTCATTCCAGAAGTCGGGGTTTTCGCTGGTTTTTTGTTGTTGTTCTACCTGGTTTCTTTTGGCATCAATGTCAAAGGAACCTCCTCAGGGCTTCAAGCCGCTTATCCAGTTCCTTGATGTTTTCGGAATAAATCATGGATTATGTTTTATGGTTTACAGTTCATTAACGATTTTCCATACCAGGTCAGGTTCAAAGCCTTTCCCGATGCAATGCTGTGCCGTCTTTCCCTTGGCAATGAAATCATTCTGTTCCTTGATGCCGGCCATCTTTTTCCCGGCAAGTTCTTTCAGGGCACTCAAGTACTCGTTTTCGTCGATCTCGCTCAGGGCATTCCGGATGATTTCAGGCCTGACCTGGTGGTGATTCAGTTCCTGCAAGATGCGAACGCGCCCCCAGTGGTTGTTTCGAAACTTGCCTCTGACCAGCGCTTTGGCAAAGCGATCGTCGTTGAGGAAGCCTTCACTTTCGAGGACCCTGAGGATTCTGTCGGAGTGTTCCGGGCTGGCGCCATACTGATGCAGGCGAATGGCTGTTTCCTTCGTGCTGCGGTCGCGATAGGCACAAAACCGCCGTCCCTTTTCAAGGAATTCCTCAAAGAGCAATGCGGAGGCAGAAGGTTTTGGATCCATTCCCTGGGCTGAAAGCTGAATGCAAAGGTACATCAATAAGCCCAATAATAAAAGCAGTGTGCAAGCCCGCTGTTTTTGTTTAGAGGAATCATGCACACTGCCATTCTGAACAAGCCTTACAACTTGATCTCGTCGTCCAGTTTATTGAAAAACCGGTATTCCAGGAATTGATACGAAAAGGTTGGGATGATCTTTATCCATTTCCTGTATTTAAAGAACCATTTCATTTGAATTGAAAAGAGACCTTTGGTGAGGAATGCAGCGATGTAGGGATGAATTCGCAGACTCAGGTACTTTTCATTTTGCTCCTGTACCAGGTAGCGGAGGTTGTTTTCGATTTCGTCTACGAGGATGATGCTGGGTTTTATTTTCCCAGAACCTTCGCAGGTAGGACATTTTTCGAGGATCTCCACATTGGTTTCGGATCGAACTCTTTGACGGGTAATCTGAACAAGGCCGAATTTGCTGGGAGGAAGGATGTTGTGCTTGGCACGGTCCTTGCTCATTTCTTCCTTCATTTTTTCATAGAGCTTACGTCGATTTCCTGCTTGCATCATATCGATGAAGTCGATGACGATGATCCCGCCCATATCGCGCAGCCTGAGCTGGCGGGCGATTTCGGCAGCGGCCTCCAGATTCACATCCAGGGCGTTTTCTTCCTGGCTGTTTTCGCTGTTCATGCGGTGACCGCTGTTGACATCAATGACGTGCAGGGCTTCGGTGTGCTCAATGATCAGATAAGATCCGCTTTTGATGGAAACGATCTTTCCAAAGGAGCCTTTGATCTGTTTTTCAATGCCAAAATGTTCGAAAATGGGGAGTTTGCCTTTGTACAACTTGAGGATGTCAAGTTTTCCGGGGGCGATTGTTTTGATGTAATCCCTGAGTTCTTCGAACATCGTAGGGTCGTTCACGTGGATGTTGTTGAACGACTCGTTGAGGAGGTCGCGCAGCATGGCTGATGAGCGGTTAAGCTCGCCCAGGATAATACGCGGAGCTTTGGCATTGGCAAGTTTTTCAGCGATGCTGTACCATTTTGACACCAGGTTGTTGAGGTCGGCGTCGAGGTCAGCTACCATCTTGCCTTCAGAATTGGTGCGGATAATGACTCCGAAATTCTTTGGTTTGATGCTTTGCACGAGCCTTTTCAGGCGGTTCTTCTCTTCGTTGCTCTGGATCTTCTGCGACACGGAAATACGGTCGGAGAAGGGTACCAGCACGAGGTAGCGGCCGGCCAGCGAGATCTCGCTGGTGATGCGCGGCCCCTTTGTTGAAATGGGTTCTTTTGCAATCTGAACAAGCACAGGCTGGTTGGCAGTCAACACGCTGGTGATCTTCCCGGTCTTCTCTATCTCTTTCTCGAGAATGAAGTTTTCCATGGGAAGCACCCGGGTTTTTCCCGCCATGGCCAGTTTGGTGTATTTGTTCAGAGAGTTGACCTGGCTGCCCAGGTCGAGGTAATGTAAAAAGGCATCCTTTTCGTATCCCACATCTACAAAGGCGGCATTCAGCCCCGAGATGATCTTCTTGACCTTTCCCAGGTAAATGTCGCCCACCGAAAAGTTGTTATTCTTGCTCTCTTTGTGGAGTTCCACCAGGAGTTTCTCCTCCTGGAGCGCCATAACAACTTCGGAAGCGTTGGAATCAATAATTAAATCTTTGTTCACTTTAGGGATACTTTATTAGGTTAAATCACTCACCCATAGGGGGCGAATGCAGGAAGGGTGGCAAGCACACTGAAACCGGTGCTTTTAAATAAAATTACATAATACCTGAGGGAAGGTATTATGTAATTTTATTAACAGGTGAAAAGAAATGCAACCCGTGACTACAAGCGTATTATTTCTTCTTATGCCTGTTTTTTCTCAGGCGCTTCTTACGCTTGTGGGTTGACATCTTATGTCTTTTTCTCTTTTTTCCGCTAGGCATATGCGTTCTCCTTAATTTTTAATTTAACCGACCGGCCTTTCCGGCGGGAAAAGGTTTTTTGGTTTTATTTAACAACCACTACCGATTCTTTAACTTCGCTGACGAATTCCTTGGCAGGTTTGAAAGCGGGGATGCTGTGTGCTGGGATGATGATGGTGGTGTTCCTGGAAATGTTACGACCGGTTTTCTCAGCTCTTTCTTTTATGATAAAGCTACCAAAGCCTCTTAAATAAACATTTTCTCCTTTTACGAGTGAATTTTTCACTGTGGCCATGAAAGCCTCGATGGTTGCTTGAACGGCAACTTTTTCAATACCGGTTTTATTTGCAATTTCGGTAACAATTTCAGCTTTTGTCATTGCTATTACTTTTTGGTTATTAGAATTTTACGAAGTTTTTGTTTCAATCGGGTTGCAAAGATAAGTTTTTTATCATTATCAGAAAACAATTTATTTATTTTTACCATCACCAAAATGGTGATTTTTAACAAATAACAATCAGAAAGGGGGTTCTTTTATGTCTTTTTCCACCCGACTTCTGGAATGGTATTCCGGGCACGGGCGTTCTTTGCCCTGGCGTGAGACGCGTGACCCCTATGTAGTATGGGTGACAGAGATCATCTTTCAGCAAACGCGTATAGACCAGGGGATGGAGTATTTTCACCGTTTTCTGGAAGCTTTTCCTGATGTGGTACGGTTGGCATCAGCACCCGAAGACCAGGTACTCCGCTTGTGGCAGGGCCTGGGCTATTATTCCCGGGCCCGAAACTTGCACCGCGCTGCCCGCGAGATTGTGGATCATCGCGGCGGGAAGCTGCCTGACAGCTTTTCCGAATGGATGAAGGTGCCCGGAGTGGGGCCTTACACCGCTGCCGCCATTGCCTCCATTGCCTTTAACGAAGTGGTTCCTGCCGTCGACGGGAATGTTTACAGGGTATTGGCGCGGATGTTTGCCCTGGAAGAATCAACTGAGACGGGAAAAGGAAAAAAAGTCTTTCATGAGATTGCCTCCCAACTGATCAGCCACGACGACCCGGGCTCGTTCAACCAGGCCATGATGGATTTCGGGGCCACCATCTGCAAACCCGCAGCCCCGCTTTGCCGGGAGTGTATCTTCAACTATGAGTGCCTTGCCCTGGCAAGGGATGATGTTGCACATTTTCCCGTTAAGAAAACTCCCAAGCCGGTTCGCAACAGGTATTTCAACTATTTCTTCTTCTTTTTTGAGGATGGGGAGGGTCAAAGGAAATTCCCTGTCAGGCAGCGCGACGGCAAGGACATTTGGAAGAACTTATATGAGCTGCCCCTGATAGAAACCCCTCGTGAAACAAGCCTGGAGGAGATTGTGAACCATCCTGAATGGAAAGCCCGGTTTCCTGCCAAAGCCGATTGGGTCCTGAACGGGCCGCCCTATTCACACAGCCATCGCCTGACCCATCAATTGATCCATGCGAAATTTTTTTCCCTGAGGGTAAGCCGCGAAAAAGCCTTTACCTTTACGGAAGATTTTTTTCTGGTGGATGGAAAAGCCTTTGAACTGATGCCAAAATCGCGGCTTACCTTATTATTCCTTCAAAGAAACATTTAAGAATAAATATATGTACAAATGAAAAAGAATGCATCTAATCCTTTTATTCAATTTATTTGTGGAGATAATTTGGATAATTGTTGAAAACTTTTTAATTTGGCAGACACTACTTGGTTAAATTCTAATCAAATCCAATCATAAACTTAAAAAGCATTACAATGGCAGGAGTTAATAAAGTGATTTTGTTGGGCAACCTGGGGAAAGACCCGGTGGTCAGAACCATTGAATCCGGAAATAAAGTAGCAAACTTTTCTTTAGCTACCAATCGTATTTTCAAGGGCCAGGACGGAAATCCGGTAGAAGAAACCGAATGGCACAATATCGTGTTGTGGGGCAGGCTTGCTGAAATTGCAGAAAAGTACCTGAACAAAGGCAGTAAGGTTTATATTGAAGGCCGGATTCGATCCAGGCAATATGATGATAAGGAGGGGATTAAGCGTTACATTACAGAGATCGTAGGCGAAACGATGAATATGCTCGGATCACGTACTGATACCAATGAACATGGCCAAAAATCAGAACCCGAATCTACGTCAATGGGTGAAACCCCTATTGTTGAGGACGATCTCCCCTTTTAGGACATCCAGCTGAAGCATATTTTTAAGTTGCCCTGCCGAAAGAAAGGGTCACTTTATTTTTTTGGGGGAGTGCTGAAAAACTGGTGAGCAGAAAGATAAGCCCTGACCAGTTTTGCAAATTCCTCCTGGTCGTGGTTCTGGAAACGTACTTTTATAGGGATATAATATATGGGAAGGCCCTTTAGTTCTTTCAGCAGCCCTGCACAGTTCAGCCTCATGGCATCTTTTTCGGTGACTACAATGGCCTTCGACCTGCTGAAGGTGTCGTTAAAGGTTTTCCTGAGTTCCTGCAAGTCGCGAACCGTGAATTGGTGATGATCGGGGAAGCGCTTCACGATGAGTTCCTCGCAGTTTCGCTTGAGGTATTCTTCCAGGGCCGAGGTGTTGGCAATGCCTGAATACAGGAGAATGGTCTTAGCAGAACCGCATTCCTTTGGTGTATCGGGGGTTAGGGGCTCCCAGTCTTCATAATGGATGCGGGAAAAGAACACCTTTTCGGTCTTAAACTTTTCAAGTTTCTTCATAAAATAGCCGCGGTCGAGGGGGGAGAATACCTGGGGGGTTTTGGTTACGATCAGAGCGTGGGCCCTGTTGATGCTTTTCTTGTGCTCGCGCAGGCTGCCACAGGGCAGGAGGAAGTTTTTGAAGAAGGGTTTGTAATATTCGGTCAGCACCAGGTTCAGGCCCGGTTTAACAAAGCGGTGCTGAAACCCATCATCGAGGATGATCAGGTTGACCTCAGGGTGAAGTTTCAGGATTTGCCTGATGCCCTTCCTTCGGCGCTCATGAACCGCTACAATGATGTCAGGGAATTTCCTGCTGATCTGCAGGGGTTCATCACCGATGTCGATGGCCAGGTTATCGGGCCGCGCAAGGACAAAGCCTCTGGTTTTTCTTTTATAACCCCGGCTCAGGACAGCCACGCGGAAATCCTTTTGGAGGTGCTCCACAAGGTATTCCACGTGGGGGGTCTTGCCGGTGCCCCCGGTGCTGATGTTCCCCACGCTGATCAGGGGTACGGGATAGCTTACCGAGCGAATCAGCCCCCAGTCAAATAACTTATTGCGGATCCAGACAATGAATCCGTAAGCTAAACAAAAAGGAAGCAACAGCAGCCGGAAAGGAGACATGTTCAAAGATACTGTTTTATCGGCGGTCTGCAAGCCTAACCACCTTGTTTTTAATAATATACGCAGAACAAATATCAAGGTTACATTAATTTTTTCTTTGTTGTTGATAAAGGTTTGCAGTAAACATATGGCAGAAAGTCGAAGAATTGACTTTCCCTGTTTTTAGCCTGCCCTTCACGGCTCGAAATACGGATAGTATTTTTACCTTTGAAAAAACAAAAAAATCAGCGTATGAAGCTTAGGGAATTACTGGAAGTTTTTGAGCAATATGCGCCTGCTTCCCTTCAGGAGACCTATGACAATAGTGGCTTACAGATTGGGTCGCCTGATCAGGAAATGAACAGGGGGCTGATTTGCCTGGATGTTACTCCGGCCATAGTGGAAGAAGCCATCAGCAAAGGCTGCGACCTGATCCTGTCACATCATCCCTTGATCTTCAAGGGCTTGAAGAAAATTACAGGCGGGCACTTCACCGAGCGGGTCATCATTGAAGCCATCAGGAATAACATTGCAATTGTTTCGATGCATACCAATCTCGACAATATTGATCGGGGGGTGAATTTTATGCTGGGAAAGAAACTTGGCCTGAAAAACCTCAGTATACTGCAAGGCAGGAAAGGCCTCCTGAGAAAGCTGGTCACCTTTTGCCCCCACGCTCATGCCGAAGAGGTTCGTGCTGCCATATTCAGGGCGGGGGCAGGGCATATAGGCGAGTACGACTGCTGCAGCTATAATGTCGAAGGACAAGGCACCTTCCGCGCCGGGGCAGGCACCAGGCCTTTTGTCGGGAAACAGGATGAGCTGCATACAGAACCTGAAGTCAGGATTGAGACCATCCTTCCCGCTTACCTGGAGGGCAGGGTAGTGGAGGCCATGAAAAAAAGCCATCCCTATGAGGAAGTGGCCTACGATATTTACCCCCTCGAGAATGTTTTCGAGCGTACAGGTTCTGGAATGGTGGGTGAGCTTGAGATTCCCCTTTCGGAAAACGACTTCCTTGAAAAACTGAAAAAAGACCTGAAGATCCCCTGCCTGCGGCATACCGACTTTAGCGGCAAGGCCATCAAACGGGTTGCTTTTTGCGGAGGATCTGGCAGTTTCCTGATGGACCAGGCCCGAAGAGCCGGCGCCGACGTATTCGTGACCGGTGACCTGAAATATCACCAGTTTTTTGAAGCCGATGAACGATTGTTGCTGGTCGATGCGGGGCATTATGAGACTGAGCAATTTACCAAAGAATTATTGTATGACATTGTTAATAAAAATTTTAGTAACTTTGCACTCCAAATTTCCGGTCTCAATACCAACCCGGTTCAATATTTTTAACTAAGCGTTTTTACAAAAACAGACCCAATAAATCCATGGCTAAAAGTTCAAAAACCGAAAAGGAAGCTCCCAGGCAAATCAACCCCAGTACCGGTACAGAAGGATCGGCCGTAGCGGTTCCCGAGTCGGCCAGTGAGGAAAGTGTTGAGCTTACGGTAAAGAAAAAGCTCACCGCCTTGTTTACCCTCCAAGCCATTGACACTCAGGTTGATAAGATCCGTGCCATCCGCGGTGAATTGCCCCTGGAAGTGGAAGACCTTGAGGACGATATAGAAGGCCTTGAAACACGTATCGAAAAATTCAGGCAGGAACTCAAGGATCTGGAGGCAGAAATTGCCGGCAAGAAAGTGGCCATCAGCGACAGCCAGGAGCTGATCAAAAAATACGAAGCTCAGCAAATGAACGTGCGCAACAATCGCGAGTACGACTCCCTTTCAAAGGAGATTGAGTTCCAGACCCTGGAAGTACAGCTTGCCGAGAAGAAAATCCGCGAATTTACAGCAGGCATGGAGCTGAAGAATGAGACTGTGAAACAGGTGGAAGAAGAACTTGAAGAGCGCCGCAAAGACTTGGAGGCCAAAAAGAACGAGCTGGAAGATATCGTTGCCGAAACCAAGAAGGAGGAAGAATTGCTCCAGGAAAGCTCAGAAAAGCAGAAAGTGGCTATTGAAGGCCGTCTGCTGACCGCCTACCAGCGCATTCGTGAGAATGCACGAAACGGGCTTGCTGTCGTTCCCGTAGAACGTGATGCCTGCGGTGGTTGCTTCAATAAGATTCCCCCACAGCGCCAGCTCGATATCCGTTTGCACAAAAAGATCATTGTTTGTGAATATTGCGGACGCATCCTGGTGGATAGCGATATTGTGAGCTCAGTAGAACTGAATTTCTAATCACAGAATATTTTCTCAAAAGAGGCTGTCTCAATAGGTTGAGATGGCCTTTTTTTTGAATTCTCTTGCATGCGTGCTAACCCTTCCTGATTCAGCCCGCAAGCCCGGCGCAAAAGAATCCTGTTATACTCCGGGAGCCCAAAAGCCGGTTTCAGCCTTGTTTCATCAGGAAAGATCAGACGTATATGAGACGTATTTTAGACGTAGATCAGACGTTTTAAAACGGTTAAACTACGTCTGATCTACGTCTGAACTAGGACTTTGATATAATCCTGAAGGGGTTTGGCAGGTTTTTTTCGCTAAGGCAGGTTCGGGCGAAATGGCCTTAAGCATTCAAGGGCTGGATGAAGGCCTGGAAAGCGGCTGTAAGGATGCCAAAATTATTCTTTCATAAGGGTGATGGGTTCCCAGAAAAAAACAGGCCGTCTGCTAATCAGCAGACGGCCTGTAAATAATTTGAAAACCGGATTATTCTAAAACCTGAACCCAAAGGTGAGCATAAACCTGCTCATGGAGTAATCGTTTTGAACAGGGCTTACAAACTGGGCGCTGTAGAGGTAGTAGTCCTCAGAAAAGAATGTGAGGGCATAGCCAAAGTCGAGCGAGAAGTTCTTTTCACGGAAGCCAAGCCCTGCGGAGGCGATGGATTGTTGCCCGTCGTTAATACCTGTATTGTAAGGGCTGGAGTAAAAGGCATATCCGCCCCTGAGCACCAGGGGGTCGAGCCTTACTTCTCCGCCAATGCGAAAGTTATGCTGGGCAGTGAAGTTGTCGCTGATCACCCTGTTCTCATCTGAGAAGAGGTAATCGTCGCTGCGCAGACGCATACGTGAAAAGTCAGCATATTCATAATCAAGGCTTAGCAGGCCTACGTTTCCAAAAACAAGTCCGAGGCTTGCGATGGCCTTCATGGGGGTATTCAGCTCATACTTGAACCATCCGTCGGGTGAGCGTGCAAAATCAGTATAATCGTCGAGGTTAAGGGAAGACTGCATGGAAGCATAATACTCATCTTCAAGTTTATAGAAGGTTGGTGTATGGAAGGCTACTCCAAGGCGGATCAGGTCGGTGGGCCTCAGAATAGCGCCCACTTTAAGGTTGAAGCCTGTTCCTGAAGTGTTGAATTTGTTGGTATAGGTCAATGAATTGAAGACGCTGCTTTCATTATCCCTGTCAGTTTCCTGGAATATGGATGACTCCTCATACCTTACCGAGGGCAGTCCTACGGTGGCTCCCAGGAAAAGCAGGTCATTGTAGTTGGCAGCCACCGAGAGGACGAACTCCCTGATAGAGCCCGAGCTGTTGGTTTCCTGGCGTTGAAGCACTCGCCCGTAGGGCAAATCGGACATATACTGTCCATCTTCTTCAAACAAGAGCCAAGTGTCCCAGGCAAGGCCTGTAGAGAAATCATCGAGGTTGGCAAGGCCTCCCTCCTGGTTGGCCTGGTTAATGAAGTCGGTCAGAATAGAGCTTTGGGTGTTAAATCCTTCAGCGGTCCATCGTTGGTTAAAGTTGTTGTGCCTGTTAAGGCCAAATCCGAAGTTAACGGCTTTCCAGCCCGGTTGGTCCACAGGCGAGCTCAGGGGCAGGGCGAAGACCACGCCCAGGTTGTTGAGGTTGAAATTATACTTCATGTCGTCGCTCGAGGATCCATAATAGGAGGATTCCACCAGGCTGTAATCGAGGGTAGGGGAGAAGGTTATTTCCGAGCTGCGGAATATGGCCAGGCCAGCAGGGTTAATGCTAAGGCTGGAAAAGTCACCCCCAAGGGCTCCGAAGGCTCCACCCATACTGGTAAAGCGGGCGGTGCCCCCCGGTTTCAGGAAGGAATAACGCAAGGCATCATTTTCGTTCTGCGAGAATGCCTGGGCGGAAAATATCAGGAGGGCTGTTAGGGCAAAGACGATCCTTTTCATGGTATCAGCGATTTAGTGAAACAAACTTGTAATACCTCCCGGCTTTGCCGGCGGTGTCGGTCAGCCGGGAGGGTATGTTATTCAAGGAGAAATTATTATTCGTTAAGAGATCAGCGTCGGCCTCCACTGCTGCCCCGGCTGGATGAAGAGCTGTTGCCCGAGCCTCTTGAGGGTGAGCTGCTGCTTCCCCCTGAACTTCTGGAAGGGGATACCGAAGGTGAGCTGCTCCTGCTGGGTGAGGACGACACTCCACTACTGCGTGAAGGTGACCTTTGCGGGCTGGGTGCTGTTCTGGCGGGTGCCTGTTGGCGGGCAGGGGGCGTATATGAGGGTTGCCCGCTGGGCTGCCTTGAAGGCTGGGTGCGCTGCTGGGTAGGTGCGGGCTGGCTTTGCGGCCTGGTTTGCGGACGTACCATTTGGGGTGCTGGCCTTACCGGCTGCCTGTTTTCCTGGGCAGGCCTTGCCGATGAAGGCGTATTTCCTGATTGCGGACGGCTATACTCCTGGTTGGTTTTGGGTTGCTGATAACTGGGAGAAGTATAGGTCCGAGGGCGGGTATAATTTGGGTCATTGGCTTCCCGCTGACTGTTTATGGGTGCCTGCTGAGGTCTCTGGTAACGCTCGCTTTGGCTTCGCTGGTAATCAGAGCGGTTCGGGCTTTGATTGTTTGAGGCGGGCCGCTGGGGCTCGGTAGGCCTGGTGGGCTGAGTCGTTGCAGGCCGCGATTGGGGCTGGGCCTGGGGTCTAACGGCAGGGGTTCTGGCAGGTTGCTGAGGTTGGGTTGGACGGGTTTGCTGGGGCTCTTGCCTTTGCGGGCTGGTCTGAGGCCTGGTTTCAGCAGGCTGTGCAGGTCTGGCTTCTCTTTGCGGGCTTGCCTGGGTCGGGCGGGAGCCTGGTTGAGTTGTTCCGGTGGCATTTCTGGCTGGCTGAGCCTGGGCAGGCCGGGTTTCATCGCGACTTACTCCGGGCGTTGCAGCAGGACGGGCTGTCTCGCGCGAAACGTTATCACGGCCTGAACGTGTATCAGGAGCGGTTTCCGAATTGCGGCTCCGGGTTACGTCGCGGGTGTTCTCATACATTTCTGCCAGGGTTGAAGGACGCCCTGCTCCTCTCCCCGTTCCATCGGCTACACCACCACCGCTGGAATCGCGGTGACCATAGTAATAGTTGCTGCGGTCGTAGCTGTTGTAATAGTAGTGGTAGTTGTAGGGGTTGCTGTAATAGCCGTGGTAATAGCCCGAATAGAATCCGGCATTGTAACCTGACCAGTAGCTGTAACCCCAAGGGCTGTAATAGCCAGGGTAATAACTCCATGAATTCCAGCCATACCAACTCCAGGGGCTGCTGTAGTAATAGAAGGGTGAGCTCCAGGAATACCAGTAAAAACTGGGGTTATACATCATGTATCCCGGATAGTGGAAGCCCAGGGAGCCATATCCCAGGTAAATGCTTACGCCGTAGTAGAATGGGTCGTAGGTATACCAGTACATATTTGTATACCATGGGTCGTAATAGGCCCAGTTAGAATAGCTTGGGCTGTGGAAACGGCGAATCCTTGCGGAATACGAATAATCGTAATAGTCGTCGTAATAATAGTTGTTGACGTAGGTGTTGCCATCCGCGTCGTAATAGGTTTCGGAAGCAGTGGGCTGAGCTTCGTATTGTTCATACTCATCCTGGTAATAGTATTCTCCGGTGGGTTGTTCATAACCCTGGCCCTGGTTGCTATTGTCGTAATAGGTTTGCTGGTCATTTTGGGAGACCTCGGTAACATCCACCGGGGTAGCCTGCTGGTGGGCTGTAGCAGTTTGGTGATCCCTGGGGACGTAATAAATGTCATCATATACATTGGCTGCCTGGTAAGTAGAAGAACAACCTGCCAGGGCGACCGAGATGACGATCAGAAGTTTAAAAATTGGTTTCATAATGAATTCCTCCTTGCTTGTGGTTATGGACAAAGTTAATAAGTAAAGTCAATGTTCGTGGTTTTTTCTTAAATTTGCCGCGTTTATCACCTGATAATTAATGCAAATATTATACCAAAGACGTCAATGGCAAAAGATTTTTCAACACGCGAAGAGAATTATTCTAAATGGTACAACGATATTGTTCAGCGGGCTGGCCTGGCAGAGAATTCTGCCGTCAGGGGCTGCATGGTAATCAAGCCCTATGGCTATGCCATCTGGGAGAAAATGCAGGCCGCATTGGACAAGATGTTTAAAGACACAGGCCATTCCAATGCTTATTTTCCAATTTTCATACCAAAGTCATTTTTCAGCAAAGAAGCTGCCCACGTTGAAGGTTTTGCAAAGGAATGTGCTGTGGTTACCCATTATCGCCTGAAAAATGACCCTGACGGAAAAGGGATCGTCGTTGATGAGGATGCTAAGCTGGAGGAAGAGCTGATCGTCAGGCCTACTTCGGAGACCATCATCTGGGACACCTATCGGAACTGGGTGCAGTCGTACCGTGACTTGCCCATTTTGATCAACCAGTGGGCAAACGTAGTTCGCTGGGAAATGCGGACCCGCATGTTTTTGCGTACGGCTGAATTTCTGTGGCAGGAGGGACATACAGCGCATGCCACGCGCGAGGAAGCCGTGGAGGAGACCGAACGCATGCTGGATGTATATGCTGATTTTGCTGAGAACTTCATGGCCATTCCCGTTTTGAAGGGCACCAAATCGGCCAATGAGCGTTTTGCAGGCGCTGTTGAGACATACTGCATTGAAGCCCTGATGCAGGACGGGAAAGCCTTGCAGGCAGGCACATCCCATTTCCTGGGGCAGAACTTCGCGAAAGCTTTTGATGTGAAGTTTGCCAGCCAGGAAGGCACCCTCGAACACGTCTGGGCCACCTCCTGGGGGGTATCAACCCGCCTGGTGGGCGCATTGATCATGGCCCACTCTGATGACCACGGCCTGGTGCTGCCTCCTAAGCTTGCACCCAACCAGGTGGTGATCGTGCCCATTTACAAAAGCGCTGATCAACAGAACCTGGTTGTTGAAAAGGCACGCGAGATCCAACGGCAGTTGCAGAAAGCGGGGATCTCTGTCAAGCTCGATGACCGCGACACCTATAAGCCTGGCTGGAAATTCAACGAATACGAATTTAAAGGCGTTCCTGTGCGCATTGCCATTGGACCGCGCGATGTGGAGAACGGCACCCTTGAATTGGCACGCCGCGATACCCTGCAAAAGGAAATTATCCAAATGAAAGGTATTGAACAGACCATTGAGAAAATGCTGAACGATATTCAGGAAAATCTATACCGTAAAGCCCTGGAATTCCGCGAGCGCAGCACCTATAAAGCCGACACCTGGGATGAGTTTATCGATATCCTTGACAACAAGGGTGGATTTATCCTCGCCCACTGGGATGGGACGGCTGAAACGGAACAAAAGATCAAGGAGGAAACCAAAGCAACGATTCGCCTGATTCCCCTAAACAACATCCCCGAAGAAGGCAAGTGTATTTTTACAGGGAAGCCTTCTTCACAACGGGTGGTTTTTGCCCGGGCTTATTAAGGCTTTTAGCTTTAATAATTTTGGTATTGATTTTGATAGGATAAAAATGATCGTTTTGAAAAGAAAAGGATTTCCCATGAGGATTTTTTTGTGTCTTTTTTTCTTTATCCTGGCAATAAATGGCTGGTCTCAGCCAGCCACTGAGCCTGTTGAAGAGCCACGCCAGCTTCAGTTGGATATCCGTCAGGATGCCCGCATCAGTCTTTTGCTGGATGCACACAAGGAAGTTGTTACGCGCGAACGAGGAATCAATGGTTACCGCGTACAGATTTATTCTGATTCAGGGAACCAGTCGAAACTTAGGACGCAAAGGCGAAAGGCAGATTTCGACTCCAAATTTCCCGGAGTGGAATCCTACATCATTTACGATGCTCCCGATTTTAAGCTGAGGGTGGGGAATTTCAGGACCCGCCTTGATGCCCGTCGTTTTCTTGAAAAAATAGCCAGGGAATACAGATCGGCCTACATTGTTGTAGACCGGATCGAATACCCTGGCTTTGAGTAATCTGTTTTAAGGTTCTTTCAAGCCGTTGCCTTTAATTGCGGTCGAGCGAGTTAAGGTCTTCAAAGGCGATTTTCAGGCGGTCGCGCATGCTCTCTTCTCCTTTGCGTAACCACGCCCTTGGATCGTAGAATTTTTTGTTGGGCTTGTCTTCACCTTCGGGATTGCCAATCTGGCCCTGGAGGTAACCTTCATTTTTCTTGTAGTAATTCTTGATGCCTTCCCAGAATGCCCATTGGGTGTCGGTGTCAATGTTCATCTTCACCACACCGTAGCTGATGGCTTCCCTGATTTCTTCCCTGGAAGAACCGCTTCCACCATGGAAGACAAAGCTTACAGGTTTCTCACCAGTCTGGAAATGCTTTCTGATATACTCCTGTGAGTTTTTCAGGATGACGGGCTCAAGTTTTACGTTGCCGGGCTTATATACCCCGTGTACGTTGCCAAAGGAAGCAGCTATAGTAAACTGGTCTGATACTTCCATCAGGGCCTGATACATCCGGGCCACTTCTTCAGGCTGGGTGTAAAGCCTTGAGCTTTCTACGCCGGTGTTATCCACGCCGTCTTCTTCGCCTCCTGTAACCCCAAGTTCTACTTCGAGGGTCATCCCCAATTTTTTCATTCTTTGCAGGTAACGCTTGCTGATTTCGATGTTGTCTTCCAGGCTTTCTTCTGAGAGGTCAAGCATATGAGAGCTGTACAGCGGTTTGCCCAATGTCTTGAAGTTTTGTTCGCTGGCATCCAGCAGGCCGTCGATCCAGGGAAGGAGTTTCTTGGCGGCATGGTCGGTATGCAGGATTACCCGCACCCCATATGCTTTGGCCATCAGCTCAATGTGCCTGGCCCCTGAAATGGCGCCTGAAATGGCTGCCTTCTGGTTGTCGTTGGGAAGGGTTTTCCCTGCATAGAAATGAGCGCCTCCATTGGAGAACTGGATGATGACAGGTGAGTTAACATCCCTAGCCACCTCAAGCACTGCGTTCACTGAGTTGGTTCCAATTACGTTTACTGCCGGAAGGGCAAAGTTGTGCTCTTTGGCAATGCGGAAAAGCTCCTGTACGTCGCGGCCGGTGATTACCCCCGGCTCGATATGGCTCAATAATTTTGCTGACATCATTCTTGTATCTGTTTTTGATAAATGTTCAAGTGAATTCTCTTTCAAAATTAACAAATAAACGGGTATTTGCTAAATTCCGGCACCTCATCTTCTGTTTTTCAGCGCATCAAAAGTTTATTTTGAAACATTCAAAGTTAAAGCTATTTTTGGGGTCCCGTTTCTTCCATGGCCTTTTGACAGGGCTTGATTGAATGTTTAGGATCAAATATTTTGGTTGTGAGTCTTAAGGTCGCCATAAATACCCGCTTACTCCTCCCGGGAAGGCTGGAAGGCATTGGATGGTTTACCTATCAAACCTTCAAGCGCATTGCCCTGAACCATCCTGAAGTGGAATTCCATTTTATTTTCGATCGGCCCTACCATCAGGAGTTTGTCTTTTCCGATAACATCAAGCCTGTGGTTTTGTTTCCCCAGGCCAGGCATCCGATCCTCTATTATCTCTTCTTCGAGAAAGCCCTGCCTGCCTATTTCAACAAGATAAAGCCCGACTTGTTTATCTCGCCCGACGGCATGCTGTCGCTAAGCTGGGATGGGCCGCAGATACCCGTCTTTCACGATCTGAATTTTATCCATAATCCCGATTACCTGCCCTGGCTGAGCAGCAAATACTACCGGGCACGCTTTCCGCGCTTTGCCGGGAAGGCCTGCCGGATTGCCACCGTATCCGAATATTCCAGGGCAGATATAGCCAAAACATTTGCCTATCCCTCCGACAAGATTGAAGTGGTCTACAATGGCGTCAATGAAGCCTTTAAGCCCGTCAGCGCCGCTGTTGCCGAAGAAACCCGCAGGGAGTTTACGGGCGGTTGTCCTTATTTTGTTTACGTGGGATCGCTCCATAAAAGGAAGAACATCGACAATATGCTCCTGGCTTTTGAAGCCTTTAAAAAGACAGATAAAGAAAAGCACAAGCTTGTCATCATCGGCGAGCATATGTTTGGATCCAATGGCCTCCAGAAATTGCTTAATTCAATGGCTTTTATGGACGATGTTTTATTTGTGGGCAGGTTGTATAACCATCAGCTGAGCCGGGTGGTGGGCTCATCACAGGCCCTGCTGCTGGTCTCTTTTTTCGAAGGCTTTGGAATTCCAATCATCGAGGCCATGCATTCGGAGGTGCCTGTAATCTCTTCCAATGTCACCAGTATGCCTGAAGTAGCCGGCAATGCAGCCCTGCTTGTTGACCCCCACCAGGTGGGGCAAATTACCCGTGCCATGCAGGATATCGTCGGTGACCAGAAGCTTAGAAACCAGCTTGTTGAAAATGGCAAGGTGGTGCGTGAGCGCTTCTCCTGGGATAAGACTGCATTACGCATGTGGGATTGCATGTCACATTGTTTATAGTCTTCCCCTTATCCTGTTACTAATCAGGATCTTTCCTGTTTACAAATCGCTTTTCCCGGCAATTTAATTTTTGTTTTTTCGTTATGTAAAAAACATGGTTAATGATAGTACTTTTGCACATTCAATTGCCTTAACAACCTAAAACCAGATTATTATGAAAAGGATCATATTGCTTGCCATTGTTGCATTCCTGTTTTCCTCTTGTACCCAGAATGTGCAGGAAGAAGTGGAACGCCTGCAGCAGGAAAACCTGGAGTTGAAGGATCAGCTGACTACCAAGGACGATACCTTTAACGACTTTTTTGCATCATTGAATGAAATTGAAGAAAACCTTGCCCTGATCAAGGAAAAGGAAAACATCATTTCAGAGGGGACCCAAGACAACCTCGAGGGGAACAGCGATATGATGGATAATATCAACAATGATATTCGCATGATCGGTGAACTGATGGAGAAAAACCGTCAGCTCATCAATCGCCTGAATCGTGACATCCGCAACTCCAATGTGAAGGTGGCTGAGTTTGAAAAAATGGTTACCCGCCTCAATGAGCAAATCGAGGAAAAGGAAGTGGAGATCTCAACTCTGCGTGAAGAGTTGGGCCGTACGAATCTGCAGGTCGATTATCTAACCGCCACCCTGGACACCCTGCAGGAGGTCGCAAGGCAGCGTGAACAAATCATTGAAGAGAAAGTCTCCGAAATGAACACCGCCTTTTATACAATGGGCTCACGCCGTGAACTGCGTGATTGGGGGATCATCACCCGCGAAGGGGGATTCCTGGGCATAGGACGCACCAACAGGCTGAACTCAGATTTTGACCACTCCAATTTCACCAGGGTCGACATTACCCAGACGCGTGAAATTACCGTAGCCGGGCTCAACCCCATTTTCATCACCCCGCATCCCGAAGGAACCTGGGAGTATCGCACTGAGGATGAGGTGACCTATCTCGTTATCCTGGATCCTGAAAAATTCTGGAGTGCCTCTAAGTATCTGGTAATCGAAATTGAATAAAGGTCTTAAAAGCCGCTGAGCTTCATCGTAACGGTGGGAATCAGCAGTAAGAAGCCAAGAATCACCACGGTGACAATCAGGGGCCAGATCCACCGTACCCATTTGTCATAGGGAATCTTGGCCACGCCCAGCACGGCGATCAACACCCCGGAGGTAGGGGTGATCATATTGGTAAATCCGTCACCAAACTGGAATGCCATCACGGTGGCCTGGCGCGAAATGCCGATCAGATCGCTGAAAGGTGCCATGATGGGCATGGTAATGGCTGCTTTGGCTGAACCCGAGGGGATCACAATGTTGATCAGGGTTTGGATCACATACATCACGCCAATAGAAGCGATGTCCCCAAAATTCACCATGGCTTTCGACATGCCGTAAAGCAGCGAGTCCACGATGCCCCCGTCCTCCAGAATGACAATGATGCCCCTGGCCAGGCCTACAATTATTGCCGCAGTCAGAATATCCTTAACGCCTTCCAGGAATTGTTTGGCAATGGTGTCGGCTGTAAAGTTGTAGGCCATACCTGAGGCAATTCCCATGACAAAAAACAGGGTGGCAATTTCCATGATGTACCAGCCGTATCCCATTACCCCTACCATCAGGAAGAGAATTGTATAGGCCAGCAGCAGTAGGATAAAGAAGTGAACCGATTTGCGCAGGGAAACAACGCCGAGGATTGCAAACAGAACTGTCAATACCGGGATAATGACAATGGAAACCAGTGAATTCCCGATCCTGAGTTCCGTAACGGGGTACAGAACCGAAAAGGCGGCCAGGACTGCCAGGATCATGGCAAATACTACCCACGCCATCCTGGGGGTGAAATATGTAATTTGCGCATTGTGGGCCCCGTCACGGTTCCTCCAGTAAAGATCGTCCTCATACATGATCGATTTGGCGGGGTTCTTTCTGATCTTGCCAACATAGCGCAGGACAAAATAGATCCCCACCAGGTTGATCACCACCCAGCAGAAGATCCTGTAGCCCAAGCCTGAAAACAGGGGGATTTCGGCAATGCCCTGGGCAATGCCTATGGTGAAGGGATTGAGGATTGCTCCCGCAAACCCCAGGTGGGCTGCCAGGTATACCATGCTTACCCCCGTTAAGGAGTCATACCCCATGGAGATGGCCAAGGGTATCAGGATAATGACGAAGGCAATGGTCTCTTCACTCATTCCGAAGATAGCCCCAAACAGGCTGAACATAACCATGATCAGCACAATGATGATGTTGTCGACCACGTTGCGGTGCATGATGTTTCGGCTTTCCAGCATCCGCGTAAAGCGCAGAAAGGCAAATATCCCCACATCAATGGCCTTGGTCTTGTTCATGATCCAGAACGCTCCGCCGATCATCAAGATGAAAATGATGATGCCCGACTGTTTCACAAAGCCATTGAACAGGGCCGAGAACACCTGCCAGGTCTGCGGTTGGCTGGGCTTCTCAGGCTGGAATTCATCGGGCAGGTTGTGTTCGTAGAAAAATACCATTTCCGTTTTCTCTGTCCCGTCCCGAACCACCTTCTGCTGCACGTATTTTCCCGGAGGGATAAACCAGGTGAGCAACGAGGCAAACAGGATAATGCCAAATACAATGACGTAGGTGTGGGGAACTTTCTTCAGCATTGAATTGCAGCCTTATTTAAGTGAGAATTTCTCCCCGGGCAGGTAAACATCCAATCGCAGGCCGTTCGCGCCAAGTTTACCATTAACGTTTTTTATGCTCCCTGTGGGGTTGGAATATACCATCACCTGCGAAAGGCCGATGACTTCTGCTGAGTCTCCTTTAAGCAGTAGCGCCGTAGCCTCATCAATGCCGATACCCAGGATGTCGGGATACTCGAGGATGGCAGTCAGCAAACGGTTGTGTCGGCTGCGCCAAACAAAATGCTGGTCCACGATGGCATTGCTGATCAACCCCAGCCCCTCCTTCAGTTCTAAGTTATCTGCCTCTAGGCTGCGAAAGGTAGGTTTGTAATCGGGGTATTTCAGTTCGGTGCCTGTGATCATTTTTCCACTCATCAGGGCAGCCCCTGCACTGGTTCCTGCAATTACCGCCCCCGAGCGATAAGCCTCGAGGATGGCGTTAAAGATAGGCGTTCCCCTTACAATGTCCATAAAACGGTTTTGATCACCCCCGCTGATATAGATCAACGAGGCTTTTTGAAGCGAATCCAGCCTCGCCGCATCAGGAATGATCCCCGGAAGAAAGTTAAATCCAACGATCCGCCTGACGCCGTTATCCACAAATTGTTGCGACGACCAGATGATTGCCGAGTCGGGCTCACTGCTGGCCATGGGCAGGATAACAATATAGCCTGACTGCCCCACTCCCGATTCGGAAATCATTCGCTGTACCATAGCATCCGGACGACTACCCCCCCCTATGATAAACAGGCTGCCATTCGCGGACCCGGCCTGCATTTGACCTCCTGTTTCTGATGACTGACAAGAGCTGAACAGGACTAGAATCGTTGAAAGAATTACCAATAATCTCATGACAATGCGGTTTTTGTTTTACGAAAATATAAAAAAGACAGCGCATTACAGGCTTTTTCTGTCTCAAAAAGAAATAATCAACCTTTTAGTTATCAATCTTTTTAAAAAGAACGGGTTAATTCACATGAATCCCATGCCGTCGGAAGGCTATATCCTTCGGATCAGGCTTCGATGATTTTTTTGTCATCAATAAGCCTGAAATGCTTCTTTGCCCTGATGATTAAAAACCTCAGGTCGTTTTTTTAATATTCCTGCAGGGGATAAGAACTCATACAGCGGATTGGGCTGCGTAATGGTTCCTTACCTGGTTTAAAAATTAATTCCAGACTGCTGTATTTCAATTCATTTGCTTCTGAAGAATATGGCTGAGAACACCGATGCCCCGATACCAAAATTGTGTTAATTTTGTATTCCTAATAGACCCTTTTAAAAGGGGAAAATTTAAAATTGAAAATGGAAGGACTGAAAAGACAAAGGGTTTTTGACCTGCTGAAAGGAAATGCGAATCATATGATTGAGCAGGAAGTGAATGTCAAGGGCTGGGTAAGGACCCGCCGCGGCAACAAAAATGTCCACTTCATTGCGCTCAACGATGGTTCCATCATTCATAATATCCAGGTGGTTGTTGAGGTTGCTGACTTCAAAAATGAGGAGCTATTAAAGCATATCACTACGGGTGCTTGTATCTCGGTCAATGGAAAGTTGGTGGAATCCAAGGGGCAAGGTCAATCGCTTGAGATCATCGCCCGCGAAATCGAATTGTATGGGGGCGCTGACCCTGAGAAATACCCCTTGCAGAAGAAGGGGCATACCCTCGAATTTTTGCGTGAAATAGCCCACCTGAGGCCACGCACCAATACCTTTGGCGCCATTTTCCGCCTCCGCCACGCCCTGGCCTTTGCCATCCACAAATATTTCAACGACCACGGCTTTTTTTATCTGCACACCCCTATCATAACCGGGTCGGATGCCGAAGGGGCCGGGGCTATGTTCAGAGTGACTACCCTCGACCTGGATAACATCCCCCGTACCGAAGAGGGCAAGGTGGACTTCAGCGAGGATTTCTTTGGCAAGGAAACCAATTTGACTGTCTCGGGACAACTGGAAGGCGAACTCGGCGCTCTTGCCCTGTCGAATATCTATACCTTCGGACCTACCTTCAGGGCCGAAAACTCCAATACCACCCGGCACCTGGCCGAATTCTGGATGATTGAGCCTGAAATGGCCTTTTACGACATCAAAGATAATATGGACCTGGCTGAGGACTTCCTCAAATACCTCATCCGTTACCTGCTCGAAAACTGTCCCGACGACCTGGAGTTTCTGCAGAAAATGTATGACAGCGAGCTGATCGAAAGACTCCGCTTCGTGACCAGCAACACCTTTGAGCGCCTCTCCTATACCGAAGCCATAGAGATCCTGATGGCCTCAAAACAGAGCTTTGAGTTTCCCGTTAGCTGGGGCGTTGACCTGCAGGCCGAGCACGAACGCTACCTCGTTGAGAAGCACTTCAGGAAGCCTGTGATTCTCACCGACTATCCCAAAGAGATCAAGGCCTTTTATATGAAACTTAACGAGGATGGCAAGACTGTCCGCGCTATGGACGTGCTTTTCCCAAAAATCGGTGAGATCATCGGCGGCTCTCAGCGTGAGGAAAGCTATGATAAATTGTTTGGGAAAATCAAGGAGATGGGCATCCACGAAAAAGATGTGTGGTGGTACCTCGAAACCCGTAAGTTTGGCAGCGCCCCACACAGCGGTTTCGGACTGGGCTTCGAAAGACTCATGCTGTTTGTTACAGGTATGGGCAACATACGCGACGTGATTCCCTTCCCAAGGACACCCCAAAATGCAGAATTTTAATGCCGGGTAAGGGCAGTAATGGAAAATTTTTATAATTTGGTTTACGTTATTGCATAGTTCCTGATAATACTCCTGCCCACGTTTTGGCAGTAATACCAATGATGCTGTTCCATGCTTAAACAAAGACTTCAACAAAAGCTACTGCAAAAGCTGTCTCCCCAACAGATTCAGCTTATGAAGCTTTTGCAGGTGCCTACCATTATGCTCGAGCAGCGTATCAAGCAGGAATTAGAAGAGAATCCTGCCCTTGAAGAAGGCCGTGATGATGCTGAGGAGGTGGAAGATCAATACGACGATTTCGAGGAGACCTACGATGAGGCAGGCAATGAAGTGGAGCCCGAGGAACCCGAACGCAACCAGGATGATGAATTTGACCTGAGCGACTATATCGACGACGACGAGATCCCTGCCTATCGCCTGAATGCCCAAAATACAAGCGCCGACGATGAACGCAAGGAGGTCCCCTTTGTGTCAGGGTTTAGCTTCCAGGAATTTCTCCAATCACAATTGGGCCTGCGTAAACTCAACGAAAGGGAGCTGCTCATTGCCACCCACATCCTTGGCAATATTGACGATTCAGGTTACCTCCAGCGAGACATCCATTCCCTGATTGACGACCTGGCCTTTAACCAGAATATCCAGAGCAGCTTTAAGGAAGTCTTGGGCCTGCTCAGGGTTATCCAGGAATTCGACCCCCCTGGAGTGGGCGCCCGCGACTTGCAGGAATGCCTCTTGTTGCAAATCCGCCGTAAAACGCCCAAAACACCTGCAATTGCCAATGCCACCCTGCTGCTCGAGAAAAACTTCAATGATTTTACAAAAAAACATTTCGATAAGATTCAGAAGAAACATAACTTCAGCGATGATGAGCTCAGGGAAGCCATTGATGAGATCCTCAAGCTCAACCCCAAGCCGGGAAACTCCCTGAGCGATTCAGGAAAAACATCCCAGTACATTGTGCCCGATTTCTTTGTGATGGTCAGTGACGGGGAAATTGAGCTTTCGCTGAATTCACGCAACGCCCCCGACCTGCGCATCAGCCGCACCTATTCTGAAATGATCGAAACCATGGCTGAAGCCAAGGGAAAGGTCGATGCCAGGCAGAAGGAAGCCCTGATGTTTGTCAAGCAAAAGCTCGACAGCGCCAAATGGTTCATCGATGCCATCCGGCAACGTCAGAATACCCTGCTGGTAACCATGGAAGCCATCCTCAAATACCAGAAGGAATATTTCCTTACTGGCGATGAGACCGCTCTGCGCCCCATGATCCTCAAGGACATTGCCGATATTGTAAAACTCGACATCTCTACAATTTCAAGAGTCGCCAACAGCAAATATGTACAGACCCCCTATGGCACTTTCCTGCTGAAAACATTTTTCTCCGAATCCCTCCAAACCGAATCGGGTGAGGAGGTATCCACCCGCGAGGTCAAGAAAATCCTTCAGGATTGTGTGGATGACGAGGACAAAACCAAGCCTGTGACCGATGAAGAGCTGGCTGCCATCTTAAAGGACAGGGGATACAACATCGCCCGCCGTACCGTTGCAAAATATCGCGAGCAGCTCGACATCCCCGTGGCAAGATTGCGAAAGGAATTGAACTGATGAACCTCGAGACCCGTTTTGCCCGTTTCCTTTCCGTTGTTCTTCACCCCCTGCTTATCCCCACCCTGGGCGTAATCATCCTCTTTCAGCTCAACACCTATTTGTCCTACAGCCTGGGGCCTCAAGCAAAGCGTGTGATCCTGCTGATTGTTTTCATTAATTCGGCCATTGCTCCCACGCTGTCCATACTCCTGCTGAAAAGGACTGGAATGATCAGGGATGTTTTGCTCGATGAACGCAGCGAACGCATGATTCCGCTCATGCTCTCGGCGGTTTATTTCTTTATAACCTATTACCTTCTGCGCAGGATCGCCCTGCCTTCGCTGTTGTATTTTTATCTGATCGGAGCCACGATCCTCATTTTGCTCACCCTCATCATCACTTACCGCTGGAAGATAAGCATCCACATGGTCTCCATGGGGGGGCTCACCGGTTTTCTGATCAGCCTGGCCCTGCTGCTTCAGCTTAACCTCGACGGGCTTATCATCGCTGCCTTCTTCGCTTCGGGATTGCTGGGCACGGCAAGGGTAAAGCTAAATGCCCATAACCTGTCCCAGGTGTTTGCAGGATATATTATGGGCATTGGCGTAATGCTGCTCTTGTTTCTCTACCTCAGGTCCTAGTATATGATGAAGCTGAGGCCTGCCGAAACAGGCTTCATTCCCAGCTCGGCAGGATAATTGTCCTTGAAAATTTGCGTCAGGGGAAAGAATCCAAACAAACTCAGGCGCCCGTAACCGATCCTTCCTGTAATTCCTACCTGGATCTTCTCCAGGTTGCCCAGTTTGTGTTCCTTGAATTTCATATGGGAATACGTATCTGAGCCCATAAACCCATCTTCATTTTTAAGGTGGGTCTTTGTATGGGCATTGATCAAATAGCCTAGCCGTAAACCTGCGTGGATACGTAAGGTTTTTGGCAGGTTGTGGTTGCGGTAACGGAATTCAAGGGGGATATTCAAATAATTCAGGCTAAGCTTATTTTTCTTTATTTCGCCATAATCCTCATGAATTTTCTTGAAATCAAAACTCCCTGGCTGGGGCCAGGCCGATGACCATGATTCAACGATATACTCATAGAAATGGTCACTGTAAAGGTTATGGCTGCTGATGCCCAAACCCGCAGCTACACTGAATGGCGATTGCCCCAGCTTGAAATCCTGCATCATGCTTATGTTTATTCCGCGGTTGATGGAATGGATGTCCATCCCATCAGGGGTGTTGGTCCAGATGTCGGTGAACAGGTCGATCATCAGGCGCCCTGTGCTCCCCGGAATAAACACTTCAGGGATATCATCAAGGTCGTCCTGCGCAAACAAGAGTCCTGATGACAAAACCAGGGCGGAAAAAAAGACTAAAATACGTTTCATGTGATATGGGTTTTTAATGGTTCAACAGGTCAATGTAAAGATGGTTTTTTAGCGGGTGTAGTATCCAGTGTAATTAAAATATAAAGTTAGGGAAAATTTGTCAAATTTCCTTCATGCTATAATTCCCACAAATACAATGCCTTTTTTGTCTTTTTGAAGGCAAAATTATTTCTCTTCTTTGGAAAAATATTTCTCAAAGGAGGCCAGGTGAAGCATTTTTTCGTTGGTTTTCCTTCCCATTTCAAGCAGGTTCAGGTATTGGCCCCTGATCTCGGGGAGGCTGTATTTCAGGCATGCTTCCAGGGCCGCCTGCATGGTGGGGTTGAACGATTTCTTTAATAAGGGCACTACCATGAACAGGGGCAGGTGAAGTACCCGGAACGGGAACATGCCGTTGACTTTAATGCCCGAGCGGCGCGCTATCGCCATGGCCTCACGCGTGGCCTGCACCGACTGCCCCAGCAGGCGCTTGTCGTCGGCAAACAAGCGGAAACTGCCTGCCTTGAGCACAGGCCCCAGGGTGGCAGCCTGCCAAACAAAATCACCCCTGATCCAGGGCTCCACAGGATGCATGATCCTCGGCTGTAAACCCGACTTCTCCATAAGATTTCGGGCCGCTATCAGTCGCTGGCTTACCTTACCGTCTGGCTCGCCAAGAAAGGTATTGCTGTTGCCAAAGAAATAACAGTTGATACCTTCCAAAGCCTGCGCCCCCAATACCATCCCGGGGAACCCGAAAAAATACCTTCCCTTTGGCAGCGTCTTTTCAATCCATTCGTTCTCCTGCCAGAAATGCCCCAGGAACAGGATGTCGGACTGGCCGCTGTATTTGGCAATATAGGGCACGGCATCCTTTAGCTGGTAATTCCTTACAGCCACTATGATCAGGTCATAGTGTTCAGAGGGATCCAGCCTGTCAACAACCCTGGGACGGAATACTGTTTTCTTGTATTCCTTTTCCTTGCCCCTTTCATCGGTACTGCTGATGTTGATGCCCGAATTGCTGTATCTTACCAGCTTCTGTTTCCTTACAAGCAGGATTACCTCGTGGCCTGCTTCCCACATTTGCCAGGCGTAGGTGGTCCCTATCACGCCTGCTCCAAAAACCAGGATCTTCATACAGGATTGCATTGTAAATTCCTTCAAAATTACAAACACTTATTTATGTGGCGTGATTTTTTTTGGCGAATGATGGCCCCTCCGCCTCGTTTTATTAATTTTACGTGCTAGACCTTCTGCCCATGAGTGTCGATATCTTAAAAACCTCTATTGAATATCTTAAAGGCGTTGGCCCCAGGCGCGGTGAACTGCTTCGTCAGGAGGCAGGGATCTTTTCCTTTGGCGACCTGCTCGAGTTTTATCCCTTTAGGTATGTTGATCGCTCCCGTTTTTACAAGGTCAGCGAGGTGCTCGAGGATTATCCCTACGTGCAGCTCAGGGGCTTTATCTCAGACGTTGAGCTGCACGGTCAAAAGCGCGCCACCCGCATGACTGCCACCTTTACTGACGATTCAGGAAGCCTCGAGCTGGTCTGGTTTAACGGCATCAAATGGTTGAAAAATGCCTATAAACCCAATGTTGAATATATTGTGTTTGGCAAGCCCAGCCTCTTCAACCGCCGCTTCAACATTGTCCACCCCGAGGTGGAGCCCGTTAGCCCGGGGGCCATCAACCAGGAGTCGGCCATGCAGCCCGTGTATAACTCCTCAGAAAAACTGCGCGCCCAAGGCCTCGATTCAAGGGGTATCGGCAAACTGATGCGTACCCTGCTGCCCCTGGTGATCGACCACGTGAACGAAACCCTGCCTCCCCACCTCCTCGAGGCCATCAGGCTTCCCGACCGCAAGACCACCTTGTCCGACATTCACTTCCCATCCGGCCCCAATGCCTTGAAAAAGGCCATCGCCCGTCTTAAGTTCGAGGAGCTGTTTTACATTCAGCTCAACCTGCTCAGGCATAAATTACTTAGGGATGAAAAAAGCGGCGGACATATCTTTAAACAGATCGGCGATTATTTCAATGGCTTTTTCTATCAGTGCCTGTCCTTTGAGCTCACGGGCGCCCAGAAACGCGTTATAAAGGAGATTCGGGGCGATACCCTTTCGGGGAAACAAATGAACCGCCTGCTCCAGGGTGATGTCGGCAGCGGCAAGACCGTGGTGGCAGTGATGAGCATGCTGATGGCCCTCGACAATGGATTCCAGGCTTGCCTGATGGCCCCCACTGAGATCCTGGCATTCCAGCACTATGAGTCGGTATCCAATATGCTGGCCCCCCTGGGTATTAAGGTGGGCTTGCTTACGGGCTCAACCCGCTCGACACAGCGCCGCGAATTGCTCACTGCTTTAAAGCAAGGCGAACTGCAGATCATCATTGGCACCCACGCCTTGATTGAGGATGTGGTGGAGTTTGACAAGCTTGGGCTGGTAGTGATTGACGAGCAGCACCGTTTTGGCGTGGCCCAGCGTGCCAAACTCTGGTCAAAGGGTCACGTACCACCCCATATCCTGGTGATGACCGCTACGCCCATCCCACGCACCCTGGCCATGACACTCTATGGCGACCTTGATGTGTCGGTGATCGATGAGTTGCCTCCCGGCCGCAAGCCCATCAAGACCATCCACCAATACGACTCCCACCGCCTGAAGGTGTTTGGCTTCATGCGCGAACAGATCAAACAGGGACGCCAGATTTATGTCGTCTACCCCCTTATCAAGGAGTCGGAAACCCTTGACCTGAAAGACCTTACGGACGGCTATGAAAGCATTACACGCGAGTTTCCACTCCCCAAATATGCCGTGAGCATTGTTCACGGGCAAATGAAGCCCGCCGACAAGGATTTTGAGATGCAGCGCTTTGTCAAGGGCCAGACCCATATCATGGTGGCCACCACTGTGATAGAAGTGGGTATCGATGTGCCCAACGCCTCGGTGATGATCATAGAAAGCGCTGAGCGATTTGGTTTGTCGCAGCTTCATCAGCTCAGGGGAAGGGTAGGCCGCGGCGCCGAACAGAGCTATTGCATCCTGATGAGCGGGCATAAGCTCAGCAACGAGGCCCGCAAGCGCATCGAGGTGATGGTGCGCTCTAACGACGGTTTTGAGATTGCCGAAATGGATCTGAAGCTTAGGGGCCCCGGCGACATCCAGGGCACCCAGCAAAGCGGCATCCTTGAACTGAAAATGGCCGACCTGGCCCGCGACGAAGCCATCCTGAAGTTTGCCCGCGACAAAGCCCGTGATCTGCTGTCCAACGACCCCCACCTCGATAAACCCGCCCACCAGATGGTGGCCAGGCGCCTCAGGGCCCTCTATCACGACAAGTTATTCTGGAGCCGCATTAGTTAAAAGCCAGCCTTGTTTTCTGCTGGGTTGAGTAATTGACCATGGTCATGGTTAGTACGTAGTTTATACGGTTTAAACCGTATAAACTACGAGCATGGTATGGGCCTGGTAGGACGATGGTAATAAAAAAGAAAGACCTTAAAGCAAGACTTCAAGGCCGGGATGCTAGGGATAAAAAAAAGAGACAGCCACCTGCAGCAGGGGCTGTCTCCCAAAAGATCTTGCTTCGTTCGCTTAGTTCAATACGAAACGAATGGGCATGTTAAACTGTACCCTAACCGGTTGGCCTCTCTGGCGACCGGGGTTCCAACGGGGCATGTTTTGTACTACCCGGACAGCTTCTTCGTCGCAGCCACCACCGATTCCACGCAGAACGCGCACGTCAGTAACCGAGCCATCGCGTTCAACCACGAAGGTTACGAATACGGTTCCCTGAATTCCTGCCTCACGGGCCATCTGGGGATAACGCAGGTTCTCCTGGAGATAACGGATACGGGCTTCTTCACCCCCGGGATAGCTGGGCTGGTCTTCTACAACGGTAAAGATCACTTCTTCTGAGATCTCTTCTTCTTCCTGAACCACCACTACAGGGGTAAATTCCTTCACTTCAGTCATAACGGTGGCTTCAACGTCCACCATGAATTCGTCTTCGATCTCCACGTCGTCATCAACGATGACCAGCTCGGTGGAGGCTTCCGGCGGGGGAGGCGGGGGAGGGGTCTCCTGACGGGTGATCGGAATATCCTCCTCCTCAATAAAGTCCATTTCAAGTGTACCTAAGTCGTACACTTGCCTTTCGTAGGTTTTCCATTCGAAAGCGGCCAGAACTCCCAAAAGCGCTATTGCCAGACCAATCTGGAGAAAAATACGCTTTTTGTTTTCGAGGTCTGCTTTCGGTGATTTTTTTGCTTCCATATGTGCTCCTTGGTTTTTGGCAGGCGCCTGTGAAGGTGTTTTTTTCTTTTTCAAAAGCGACTGCTAATATACAAATAATTTGAAAATACTTTCGGCGCTTTCAAAATTCCCTATTCAAATAAAAAATTTTGAAGGCTTCCTCATAATCCACTGCAATACAAAAGCACCAAAAACTGTTCCAAACAGGTCGGCAAGCACATCAAAAAAGCTTCCCTGGCGTCCGCTAAGGAAGAAATGCTGGAATAGTTCGGTCAGGATTGCATAGATAATGCCTGCTGTAATGGCCATCATAGCCGGGTGTTGCTTAAACAGGCTACCCTTTTTTTGTTTGCTGAAGCCTGCTGAAAGCAACAAACCCCATACGGCAAAAAGGGCGAAATGCACCAGTTTGTCAAAATGGGGTATGTTGAACAGCCCTGTTTTGGGAATATTGTTAGGAGGCAGACTGATGGCCAGCAGGATCATCAGCGCCCATCCCAGGGCCGGTAACAGATATTTCAAAGCCATGGTGTGGTGGCTTTGGAAAAGCCGTTTGAAAAAATTATTCGCCGATCAGTTCCTTGTATTGCGATACGGTGAGCAGTTCCTTGGTTTGCTCGGGCTTGCTGATCTTGACCTTGATGATCCAGCCTTCCCCGTAAGGGTCCTGGTTTACTTTATCGGGGTTGGATTCCAGGGCCTCGTTAAACTCAAGGATCTCGCCTGATACGGGCATGAAAAGGTCAGAAACAGTTTTTACTGCTTCAATGGTGCCGAAGGTCTCTTCGTGATCCATGGCCTCGCCAACGGTATCAACTTCTACATAAACGATATCGCCAAGTTCTTTTTGTGCAAAGTCGGTGATGCCGATCAGGGCAGTATCGCCTTCAACCTTAATCCATTCGTGATCCTTGGTGTACAGTAAATTTTCCGGGAAATTCATATCCATGATATTTAAAAGTGAATGATTGGGTACTCTTTGTTCAAGGGCCAAAAATACAATCTTTTTTTGTACAAAAAAAGTATTTTGACAGGGGTGTTGAACGGGCTTTTTCTGCAGGGGATTCCTTAAATCAAACCCAGTTCAAGCATGGCGGCTTCGGTCATCATGTCCTTGTTCCATTCGGGTTCAAAGACCAGGTCTACCCGAACATGGCTGACGCCTTCCACACGCTGGACGGCATCCCTTACATCCCTGGGGATTTCATCGGCGACGGGGCAGTTGGGATTGGTGAGGGTCATCCTGATGTATACAGTATCGGCGCTTTCCATACGGATTTCGTAAATGAGTCCAAGGTCGTAAATATTCACCGGGATCTCGGGGTCGAAAACGGTTTTTAGGGCGTCGACGACCTGGGTTTCTTTTTCAAGAAAATTCATGTGCATACCTGATTTTATGGGTGTTACTGGGCTTCGGTCTGGGCTTTGAAGGCAATGGCATATAATTTCATTTGCTTGACCATGCTTGCCAGCCCATTGGAGCGGGTAGGCGAGAGGTGCTGGTGCAGCCCGGTTTTTTCAATGAATTCAAGTTTGGCATCAATGATGTCCTGGGGGGGCTGATTCGACAGCACCCGTATCAGCAGGGCGATGATGCCGCGGGTGATAAGGGCGTCGCTGTCGGCGGTAAAAATTACCTTGCCGTCCTCAAGGTCTGCACGAAGCCATACCTGTGACTGGCAGCCCTGGATCAGGAATTTCTCCTCCTTGTACTTAGGTTCAATGCGAGGAATATTCCTGGCCGACTCGATGATGTGGTTGTATTTGTCAAGCCAGTCTTCAAAACTTGCAAATTCCAAAATGATCTCCCCTTCTATCTCCTGGATGTTCATAATCTGTAAGTGTTTGGTTTAAGCTATTAAAAAATGCGGGTAAATTAT
>LSQX01124841.1_pt1 | contig 36241 bp, 36 predicted proteins | sample 654561 | NCBI WGS metagenome assembly LSQX01 (sample SAMN04489861, study PRJNA283612) | anaerobic digester metagenome | isolation source: 4 biogas reactors fed with cattle manure at either 37C or 55C with and... | place: Denmark: Kongens Lyngby | collected 2014 | reverse complement strand
CGACGTGGACTTTAGAGACGTGAGCGGTTTTTGTCAAGCGGGAAAACGGGCGCCCGGTATCGGGCTATTCGACAGATCGGTTCTTTTGTGTTTCCAGGGATCCGGCCATTTCATCCATGCCGTCCGCGAGACGCGGTCCCACCCGAAGCAGGGGGTCGCCGACAAAAATAACCCGGCCGTGGCGGACTGCTTCGGTCTGACGGATACGTTTGAGGAACTGCGCCGTTTGCCGGTTTTCGTTGTCGTGGGTTTTTACGATGAAGATGATATCGGGCATCCGGCGCAGCACTTCCTCCAGAGAAAAGTGAGGATATTTGTTCGGGGCATCCGCTGCGATGTTCCTTAAGCCCAGCACGTTCATGATGTCGTCAATGGCCGTATCCCTTCCCGCGACCATTAATGGTGCCGTCTGAATCACAAAAAGAGCCCGGCGCCTGGCCGTGGGGGAGGTATTGCGTTCCCGCGCCTCATATTTCTTCAAAGCCTTTTCGATTCGCCGGGCTGAGCGGTCGCCCTGTTCCCCGACGTCCAGGACCCGCCCGAGTTTTCGGATTGCCCCGGGGAGTTCGTTGAGCCGCCTGGCGCGAAAGACGTAGGTCCGGATATTCAGTTTCGTCAGGCGCTGCTGAATCATTTGGGGATTACCGTCGTCCGTCAGGACGACCATGTCCGGCTTCAGGGCGACAATCGCTTCCAGGGAGGGGTTTGACATGCCGCCGATTTTTGGTTTTCCTTCGGTATCGGGTGGATAATTGCAATAGGTGCTGACCGCGACGATCCGGTCGCCCAGGCCCAGGTCGTAGAGCACTTCCGTCACGTTCGGTGCCAGCGAGACGATCCGAGACGGTGGCAAACCCATGGCCGCGGGAATGGGTAGGAATAGAACAAAAATCAATATCAGGATTTTTTTCTTTATACGGGAGAATCCTGTTTTCACGTCGGTTTATGCCTTTACGGGTTATCCGGGGAACCCTTTGTTTATCCTAAGAGTCGGAAGAAAGGAAAGCTGAAAAACGGTTTGGCTCATAATAAAAGGTAACCAAAGAGGAGGTGTTGGAGGTACAATCATCTTTGCCGTTTCCTGAAAAAACCTGTACATTGCGCGGTGCGAAAGGAGATGAATCATGACTGTCGGCCGACTGAAAAAAATTGCGTTCTGTCTTACCCTCATTTTTCTGTTACTTCTGTGCGGATCCGCTCTTCAAGCTCGGGAAGGGATGGGCAAATCCTGTCTGTTCCGGGTTACAGCGCCCGGCAGCACCGTATATCTGCTGGGGTCCATCCATTTCATGAGGGAAACGGCTTATCCCCTGAAAGACACGATCGAAAAAGCCTTCGCCGCATCTTCCCGGGCCGTCTTCGAGGTCGATATGTCAACGATGGATTCTCCCGATACCCAGGCCATGATGTTGTCCCGGTCGATTTATATCGACGGAAACACCCTCCGAGGGAGCCTTTCACCCTCCCTTTACCAAAACCTCGCCGAGAAAACGGCGGAATTCGGTCTCGATGTCACGATGCTGGACGCCTTCAAGCCCTGGAGTGTGGCCATGACCCTCATGGGCTTGAAACTCGACCAGTTGGGGTTCGACCCGGCCAAAGGGGTTGACCGGTATTTTTATGCCAGGGCCCGGGCAGTGGGTAAAAGCACCTCCGGACTGGAGACGTTGAGTTATCAGATAGGCCTGTTCGACGCCCTGTCCTCACGGGAACAGGAATGGCTGGTTGAACAGACCATTCGTGACTTTGACACGATGGAGTCCGAAATGGGCGAGATGATCCGGTTCTGGACCCGGGGCGACATCGAAAATCTGGAAAGAATGCTCATGAAAAGCTTCACCGATTATCCGGAGCTTTACCAGAAATTCCTCGTCCGTCGCAACCTCAACTGGCTCTCCCAGATCGAACTTCTCCTGGATAGGCGGGAGGTTACGTTTGTCGTGGTCGGGGCGGGCCATCTTCTGGGACGGGACGGACTGGTCAATCTGCTGCGTGCGCGGGGGTATGTGGTCGAGCAGAGATGAAGGGATCAAGGGGTGCAACCACACTGTCCGTCGAAGGGTTAATTCTTGAAATATTCTTATTATATTAGTCTGTTACGCATGTTTAAATGGCGGGATCCGGAAAAATGGACTTGTCAAAACGGGGATAAATTGCTAAGAATAGTTAACTTTTGAAAGGGGAATGTTTATGGCTGGAGGCATCGGCGATTACACTCGGTTTTCCATAGATCTGCGGCGGCATATGTGGCTGGCCGGGGTCGATCAGGAATTGCGCCGCCTGATATGGCAAATAGCCGTAATGGGGAAGTACGTTTCAGCGAAAATTCATGAGGCGAACCGTAAGCTTGCGGGTTTCAAGAATATCTACGGCGAGGAGCAGTTGACCCTCGATCGCGGTGCGGATGAAATCCTGAAGAATCAGCTCGAACACTCGGGATTCGTTCTGGACTACGCATCGGAAGAACAGGACAGCGTCATGCGGATCGGCAAGGGGCATGAAAAGTTTATCATCACCGCCGATCCCCTGGACGGTTCGTCCCTGGTGGATACGAACCTTTCCATGGGCACAATCATCGGCATTCACAGGGAATCCGTTTTCGACATCGGTCGCAACACAATGGTTGCCGCCATGTACATCACCTACGGTCCTCTCATTACGATGGTGTATTCCACCGGAAAGGGGAGCCATGAGTTTGTCTTGAACCGCGAAGGGGAGTATGTTCTGTCCGAGGATAACATCAGGCTCAAGGAGAAGGGATCGATTTACAGTCCCGGCGGATTGCGAAGCGAATGGACCCCGGAGCATCTCCAGTATATCGAATTCCTGGAAGAAACAGGATACAAGCTCCGATACAGCGGAGGTTTTGTTCCCGATATAAATCAGGTTCTGATTAAAAGAGGCGGTCTGTTTACCTACCCGGCGTTGAAGGACAGTCCCAGGGGGAAATTGCGGCTTCTGTTTGAGCTCCAGCCCATGGCCTTTATCATCGAACAGGCGGGTGGACGGGCGACGGACGGTCAGCGGGATATTCTTACGGTGCCGGTGGAGGAACTGGGGCAGCGATCGCCCATTTATATCGGCAGCCGGTTCGAGGTGGACAAGGTTGGCGATTATTTGAAGTGGGATGTGTTTTACTGAGAATGATAAAAGAAAACAGAAAGGACGGTTCGGAACGTGACGGTATATGAAACGATAGGACAGGTCAGGGAAGCGTTGTCGGGGATATTGAAAATCGACGGTGATCGAGTCGAGGTTATTGACGAGGGAAAATTGCGATCCCGTCTCATTGACGAGCTCATCTTTTCCGCCGTATTCAGTGCCGATTCCGATGTTTGCGCTGCCTGTCGATGGCTGATCCGTCAGACGGGCGCGGCCGTGGGTGCTTATGTGGCCTCGATCCAGTCCTTGTATGAGGCCATGGGAAGGAAAGAGGTCGGTGGATTCACGGTTCCGGCCATCAACATCCGCACCCTGACCTACGAAACAGCCCAGGCGGTTCTGAGGGCGGCATTCAAAGGACAGGTGGGGCCGGTTATTTTTGAAATAGCCAGGTCGGAGATCGGCTACACCCTGCAGCGTCCCGCGGAATATACCAGCGCGATCGTTGCGGCCGCCATCAAGACCGGATACAGGGGGCCGCTGTTTATCCAGGGGGATCATTTTCAGCTCAATGCTAAAAAATTCGCCGAGGACGCAGAAAAGGAGACCCAGGCGGTGAAAGATCTGATCTGGGAAGCTCTGGATGCGGGATTTTACAACATCGACATCGACTCCTCGACCTTGGTCGATTTGTCCCGACCGACGATCAAAGAGCAGCAGGACTTGAATTATACCCTCGCAGCTGAGTTGACCGCCATGATTCGGGACCTGGAGCCTGAGGGGATCACTGTATCCGTGGGAGGTGAGATCGGAGAAGTGGGTGGCAAGAACAGCACGGTCGAAGAGCTGCGGGCCTTTATGGACGGCTACCATGAAGAACTGAAGAAAAATGGCGAGGAGCTGAAGGGTATCAGCAAGATCAGTGTTCAGACCGGGACAACCCATGGAGGGGTTCCCCTGCCGGACGGGACCGTTGCCAAGGTCAAAATTGATTTCGATACCCTGGAAAAGCTCTCCGAAACGGCCCGCGTCGAATACGGTCTCGCCGGGGCGGTTCAGCACGGGGCTTCGACGTTGCCGGACGAGGCCTTCGATCAATTTCCCGCCCGCGGGACGGCAGAGGTGCATCTGGCGACGGGATTTCAGAATATCGTCTGTGAGAGCGAGGCCTTTCCTCCAGAATTACGGGAGAAGATCTACCGGTTCATCAGGGAGGAGCACGCCGACGAAAAGAAGGATTCCGACACGGAAGAGCAGTTCCTCTACAAGACACGCAAAAAGGGCCTCGGTCCCTTCAAACGGGAACTCTGGACGTTGCCGGAAGAGCGCATGCGGACCATTATGGGTGAACTGGAGAACCAGTTTGCCTTCCTCTTTGCGAAACTGGGGGTGAACGACACGGACAGCGTGTTGACTAAATACGTCAGCCCTGTGAATGTATCCCTTCCGTGTCCGGAGCAGTTGAAGTAGGGACGGTCCCGTACAATCAGCGTATATAAATGAGAATCTTTGCCCCCGGTAGCCTTTATCGGGGGCGTTTTTTTCCGGTTTTCGCGATTTGATTTATTCGCGTTCCTGCCATTCATTCCCTCACATGTGAATATGCGTCAACGGTCAGGCCCTGTTCGCCGTATCGTCATATCGTTTTGTGATGGGGCGACCGAATTCTTTTCTCCATGCGCCCTTGTCTTTCGATTCCTTGCTTTGTTCAACGGCCTCATAGAAAAAAACCGATAACACCGAGGATCATCCGGCGGAAGAATACGATGACCGGTGTCAGAACGCCCAGGTAAAGCATAATGATGATGATGAAAAAGCCGTACGGTTCCATGCGCTGAAAGATGTGACGGATGTGGTCCGGCAGAAGGCCCATGACGATTTTCGACCCGTCCAGGGGTGGAATGGGGATCAGATTGAAGGCCGCCAGAATAATATTGATCTGGGCCAGGTAAAACAGAAAAGTCGCCATCGGACTCTGTGGGGGAGGCATCAGGATCTGCGTCAGCAGGATCGCGACAAAGGCAAAAATGGTATTGGCCACAACACCGGCGGCGGATACCAGAACAAATCCCGTCCGGCGGCTCGAAATGTTTTGTAGGTTGACCGGTACAGGCTTCGCCCAGCCGAATCCGACGATGAAAAGCATCAGGGTTCCCAGGGGATCGAGATGTTTCAGCGGGTTCAGGCTCAGGCGTCCCAGGCGTTTGGCGGTGTTGTCCCCCATGACGAGAGCCACCCAGCCATGGGCCAGCTCGTGGACGATCACGGAGTAAAGTAACGGAATGGTCAGCAGCAAGAAAGTGACCGGGTCGTTGATGAGCAGTTTAATCAGTCCCATACAGTCTCCTGTTTGTCATACCTCCATTAAGGGCTATCCTGTCGGACGTTGAGCGGTACGCAATCCGGTCTCTTCTGATAATTTCCAGACGCCGTGTTGCGCCGGATTGACCGGAAGCGGGGCCGTGTGATGCTTTCCGGGCGAGTTGGATCAACCCACGGCAGGGCGGATAGTACAACAAATACTGAAGAATGGGTAACGATATCTTATCGGTTCATGCCTTTTCAGCGTTCTGTTCTGTGGATGACGGGGCAAAAAACATGACTCGCATATCGAAGTCCCGTGGATTCGCTTTTATCAGGAAGGGCTAATCTTTGTCTTGAAGTGTGCGTCGGGAGCGGTTAGACTTTGAACGTTCCGACGGGGAATCACGCTGCCGGCTTTGGTCCGGCCATGCCGCATCCTGATGGAGACAGGATGCAACAGGGCACTTTACGGGTCAGCCGGACAATGGGTAAAGGAAGGTCAGATATGAGGAAAGTGGTTGTAATATGTTCGGTGATTGTGTTCATGATTGCCGTGTCTCCTTTGATGGCGGCATCGCTCAGGATGGGAACTTACCCCATTCCCAAAATGGTGGAGAGTGAAGACAGGGGTGTCTTTATCGATCTGGCCAGGGAAGTTGCAAAACGTGCGGGCTATGTCCTGGATCTTGAAATCGCGCCTCCTCCCAGAATAGTGGGAGATTTTTCACAGGGGAAATTCGACGGTTTTTTCCCGGCCCTGGATGTACTTCTTGTTTTCGGAGCGGCCGCCAAATCATCTCCCGTTTACACCAAACAGGACTTTGCCTTTTTCAGGAAGGAGGGGGCGGAGTTGAGGACGATCGAGGATCTGGAAGGTAAAAGAGTGGGCATTACCCGTGGTTATCCCTACGCCGCCGAACTCATGTCGAATCGAAAGATCCTTTTCGATTCCGCAGATGATGATGTCACGAATATGAAGAAACTCGCGTCAGGCCGGATTGACGCGTTTGTCGTCGAGGAGAGGAACGGACTCGAGGCGCTGAAGAAAAGTGGTGGGGTCTCTGTGACCTACGATGCCACGAAACCGATTTCCCGTCAGGCCGTTTACTTTGCCTTCAAAAGTACCCCGGATGGGGAGAACGCCGCGGAAGCTTTTTCCAGGGCTCTGGGCGAGATGAAAAAGGACGGGAGTCTGGCCAAGATCCTTTCAAGGGCCAACTGATCCCTGTTGGCGGGGGGGAATTTGTGACCATTCTGCCGGATACCGGCAAGAGGATCTTCCGGATGTGACTGAACGGATTCGGGAAGGGGTTCATTCCCTGAGCATTCTCCACGTCATGTCCGATATTGCGGACGCGGTGACTGTGAGCATCGGGTGTGTAACGGAGGTGCCTCGACCCAACGGGATCCCCTGCAACTCATAAATCGGGCCGATCCGGCCCTCTACCAGGCCAGGATCTCGGGACGAAACCGGGTGACGGCGTGTTATCGTCTTCCCGCTGACCGGGTGTGCCGGAGGCGCTTGGGGGTGTTTTTTCTTCCCGACGGGTACCAGGGTCGGATGATCGAATATGTTTCTTCGCCTCATCAGGGCATTTCCCCGTGACCTATGATTGTCCTTACCTTCGACAATGGCTCGAAGTCTTGAAGAGACCATCGTCAATTTCTTTGCCTGGTCGTTCCATGCCGATGCCGTTGAGACCGATTCCCTGGATGTAGCCGCCTGCGTTCCCGAAGATATCGTCATTATCTTATCGGTCAAAAACTAAAACGAGATAACGGTTCACAGCGGGATAAACGGCTTGTGCTGGAATAATCGGCGGTACGGTGTTACAGAGGGCGGGTAAAACAGTGATGGCAGAGGTGTATAAGATGAAATATTCCCAGGCAAAACAAGGGCGTGTTTTTATTCTCCGTCTGGAAGACGGGGATATTCTCCACGAAGAAATTGAGAAATTTGCCGACGCCAAGAACATCCGTGCGGCGGCGTTGCTTGCCGTGGGTGGTGCCGATGAGGGCAGCACCCTGGTCGTGGGCCCGGAACAGGGCCGTGTCAAACCGATTGTACCTCTGGAGCATGTCCTGAACGATGTCCATGAGGTCGCCGGTGTCGGGACCCTGTTTCCCGACGATACGGGAAAACCGGTTCTGCATATGCACGGCGCCTTCGGGCGGAAGGGGAAGGTCGTGACGGGCTGTGTCCGGAACGGCGTCAGGGTGTGGCATGTCCTTGAGGTGATTCTCATCGAACTGGCCGACACCGGTGCAAGCCGCCGACTGGACGAGGCGACGGGTTTCAAACTTCTTCAGCCTTGACGGTCGGGGAGATAATTCGGGACTGCTTTATGCGTGATGCCCTCGTTTGGATAAAGGGGTGGAATGGAAAGAATCCAGATTGCGGGAATTCATGATCTGAACGAGGCCATTTGCTGTCTGCGGGCCGGTGCGCGTCAACTGGGTTTCCCTTTGGGGCTGAACGTGCATGAGGAGGACTGCACGGAGGATGAAGCCCGCCGGATTTGCCGGTCCCTGCCCGGCGATGTTGAAAAAACGGTCATCACTTACCTGGACCGCGCCGGGGATATCGCCCGCCTGTGCCGTTGGGTCGGGGCGTCCGTTGTCCAGATCCATGGGGAAATTCTCGTTCGGGAATTAGCAAGACTGCGGGAGATGGCGCCGGGTCTCGCGATCATCAAGAGTCTGATCGTCAAATCGGATAACGGGGAAACCCTATTCCTCGCCGTTGAAAGATGGCTGCCCTGGGTCGATGCGTTTATCAGCGATACGTTCGACCCGGAGACCGGCGCCTCCGGAGCCACCGGGAAGACTCACGATTGGAAGGTCAGTCGGGCTCTGGTGACGCACTCTTCGAAACCGCTTATTCTGGCTGGCGGTCTGAACCCGGATAACGCCGCCCGGGCTATTTCCATGGTACGCCCCTGGGGAGTTGATAGCCATACCGGTGTTGAAGGTTGCGACGGGAGGAAGGATTATGCTCTTGTCCGGGCATTTGTCATGAACAGCGAGGCTGCGTTCGAAGCACTGGAAACCTGAGACGGTGCCGACGTTTGTTTTATCGGACGGTCACGCTCCTGTAAAAAACGGCCGGCCTGCTGCCGGCCGCCAGGCCATGTTTTTCGTAGAATATCAATATCCCTGAATGTACTTTTTCAACTGTTCCGTCGTAAAGGCTGCTTCGTCGAGAAGGTTCTTCACCACGTCGCCGATCGAAATAATGCCCATTACCATGTCGCTGTCCATGACGGGAAGATGCCGGACGCGTTTTTCCGTCATCAGGCCCATTACATCATTCAGCCGCGTGTCTTTGGGCACCGTGTAAAGTTTTTTTCTGGGTGTCATGACATCCTTTACCGGCTTTTCCCATAGGTCGGTTTCTTCGCTTTCCACCAGGCGCATGATATCGCGCTCGGAAATCACGCCCGCCAGCTTGCCGTTATCATCAAGGACAATGAGGACACCGATCCTTTTCCTGTTCATCAGGCTGACGCAATCCTTCAGAATTTCTCCAAGCTGTACTTTGTAGAGTTTGCCGCCCTTGTTCTTTAAAACTGTTGCCGCGTTCAAGATGCTGCTGTCCATAGAATCCTCCTTTGTTGAATGATAGTGGGGTTTATAATAATCAACACCATGATTCGGTTTACGGACATCAAAGGGTGCTCGGTGTTTTTTTCTCCGCTGCCCCCGGTTACAATGATCCGCCTTTTCACCCGATACGATCCAGCGCTTCCTGCGCCGGTGGGAGTGGCAACAATTACATGTATTTGAAAGTTCGATTTCGATGCGGGGTCGGATACGGTCCCCCACATGAATTCCATGAAACCACTTTGACAAGTCTATTCTGCATCATGGCATGGGTAAAATCAAGGTGAAATTTACGGTTCGACACGACGATTTCACGCCGACGCGACTCTCCGCCCCCTTTACGGCCGCTTTGCTGTTTGCCCCCTTAGGGGCTGTCGTGAATTGTGTTCAGATGGTCCTTTATCAATTCCCCCGCCCCCGTGACGCCGACGCAGCATAAATCGCCGGGTTTCAACGGAAACCGCGGCGCGGGGCAGCCGTGCAACACGGAAACCAGTTTTTTCCCCAGAACCCAGGCGGCGCCCCACTCGGCCATGGCCCACTCGCTGCGCAAGTTGTCCGGGGACACAATGAGCCAGATCTCCCGTGATTCAAGAAGTGAGATCCTCAGTTCCTCGGTGAAAACGCCGCCTGTCGCCCCGGGCTGCTGTGCCATGAAAACACGCGCTCCCGCCCTTTCGAGCTTACCGCCGACTTCCGAGGCGAGGGACCGGTCCCTTTCACTGTAACTCAGGAAGATGTCATAGGTGAACCCTTCTATCCGCCTTGCCTGGTGGTCTGCGTCCGCACCCACTGTGCCAAACCATACGGCGAGTTCTTGCTTTTTTCTGTTTGAGAGGGAGAGCGTGCTTTTGACAAAGACCGGGGATTTCGCAACCCGTTCCCGTTTCCATTTCGGGCAGGATTTTGCCTCCGCCATGGCCGGTGGTATGAACACGTAGGTTCGTTCCCTTCGGTGATCCTTGTAGTAAAAGCTCTCCGATTTGAGTAAAAACATGTCACCCCGGTCAATGGCGGTCTTCAGGGGGGGAGCGAACGGTTCCGAATAGGGCGAGAAATATTCCACCGTGAACTCCGGTCTGCTGAACATGAGAAGCATCAGCTTCATCAGGCATTGTTCGGTGGCGGTGTCTTCCGGGACAAGCAAAAGGGTATCCCCCCGTTGAACCCCGGGGGAATTCACTGGTTTTGTTGTTCTGGCATCTTTCATTTCGGTGGGTTCCGGCCCCGGCTTTCATAAATTGCACCGTTAATGATACCCGTCTTCGAGATGGACGAGCAGGCGATGGACGAGCAGGCGTCTGAGTCTATACCCATATCCGTCTCTGGAGGCAAGATTTGAATACGATGTCTGAATTTCTTGACAAGGGTTGCCGCCGTTGCTAAGAAACATGGAACCAACCGACCTGATTTACGAAGGGATTGCGACGTGTCGGAAGCGGGGATTATGATCGTTATGGGCGACCTGGTGCCGTTTAGGTGCGGTCAGATCCTGAATCCCATAAAGAAATTGAAGGCAAGAAGAAAGAAAAGGAGGCATCCAATATGAAGCGGGACAAAAGGAAAATGTTTAAGAAAGCATTTTCCAATTTTGTCGTGGCGGGTTTTCTGAGGATATACTTTGCACAAACACGTTCATTTTACCGATTGTAAACCGTTGGATGGTAAAGGGCTTTCCCGTTGCCGCACATTTCCGGGCGGAATGCGGATGAATATTCTGACCGGGCGTTTCGTTCACACCCAAAAATAATCGGGACAGAAAAACCATTTTTTATTGGAGGAGGCGCCGAAAGTGCAAAGGGCAACAGGTGGCGATAGGGATTAGTGGTATGCGTTTCCTTTTGGAAGTGATCCGGGGGGTGAAAGCCTCGGGTGGCACCCGTCGGCCCCGCGCTTTTTGCTATCCAAAGGGTTCTGCATGAGGATGTACCCGCGGGTGGCTCCCGGTGAAGGGCCGTCCCGCGGGCGCCATGTCGTGAACGGTCTTTTCCCGTCAACGGCCCAGTTTGTTTTTCCAGTTCCGATAGCAGGACAGGCCCTCTTCGGACGAACACTCTTCCACGAGCCGGCAGCCGCAATCCTCCGGAGTCGGGCCGCATTTACCGTTGTGGAAGTCAAGCACCGTATTCTGCCCGTTGGGACAGACGAAAGCCGGCGGCCAGTCCTGGGCCACGCCGCCGGTCCCATAGCACGGTCCCACGGCACTGCCGGGTCCGAAGACCAGGTCGCGGCGATTGTTGCAATCCATCTGAACGCGGCGTTCCCTGCAATCCTGCGGTTCGGTGTTTCCCGACAGGCCGTACTTCGGTTTCCCGAATTTGGTACAGTCCACGGGAGTCGAGTTTCCGATGCGAATCTCGCAATCCGTTGAAGAGCCCTTGCGGCAGCAGACACTGGCCTTGCTGAACAGGCGGCATCCGCACTTCTGCATTTCGGTCACGTCGTAATCCCAGCAGGTTCCGATGGGGGTGATGTAATGCTTGTTATGGAGCTGTTTTGTCAGTCTTTCCCCGCCCTTTGATTTGATGTCGAGAACTTTGGCATTTTTGTACTGGTTTTCCCACATTTTGGTCACCTGGCCTTTCGATGGTTCGGCGGCAACGTGACCGGCAGGGAAAAATAGAATAACGGCCAGGATGGCAAGACGCACAGATACGGTCAGGGGATTTGTTTTTTTCATCATAAAACCTCCGTTTGAAATTTTGTGGCGTGTGCCTTGTTGCTTCGATGCGGCTGAATATACGGTGAGCCGGCCCACCCGTCAAGATGATTCCGGGCCGATCTCGCCGGAATCACACAGTCTCGGGGAATCCGACGGCCCCGCTGGAACAGTAGTTCCTATGGGGTCGTGGTCCCCGGCGGGGAAGGGCTCAGGGATCGGCAGGGGTGGTTTCCCTTTGCCGGGGTTCCGATGTCTCTTTTTTGGGCGGAACTTCACCGGCGATCTCCGCGATCCACAGCGGGTGGCGGCGTTCGGCGTAGTCCAGGCGCACGGCCCCGGTCAGGATCCCCCTGAACAGGGGGCGGTTCGGTTTGAGCAGGACGGCTCCGACGTGGGCGATAAAGGCGAGGACAAAGAGGATGAGAGCGATGTTGTGCGCCCATGTCGCCCAGAGGAGAACCGTGTAGGACATGTCCGGGGCATAGATATTCTTGTACACCTTGACAAGCCCGGAGACGATGAGCACGGCGATGATCGCCGCCATTCCCGCGTAGGCCAGGCGCTGCTCGGGCAGGTACTTGTGAAAAGGCGGTTCCTCCCCCTTTCCGAAAAAACTTTTCATTACCTCCATGGAGGCCCGAATATCCCCCCTGCGGGGGATCATCCCCAGGTCGCCCCGTAAACCGTGATAGAGGACATGGAAAAGGGCCGCGGCGATAAACAGAAGAGAGGCCGCATAGTGGACCTTCAGGGAGACGAAGTAGTCCCCGGCCCAGCCCAGTCCAGGCACGGAAGAGATGTAATAACGATTCGCCACGGGCATCTGGAACAATCCGGAAAGGACGAGGGCAAGACCGGATAGGGCGATGACCCAATGTTCGGTAAGCTCCACAAACCCGTGTCGGACGGCCCGGTTTTTCTCCCTGATAATCCGGTCAGCCATTGTTTTTCCCCTCCTTTACCAGCCTTGTCTTTCGTCCGGCAAGCCACCTGAAAGCGCCCGCCGCGCCGACGACGGCACCGAGGGCGGGTGCCGCAAGAACGGCCTTTCCCAGACCGTCTGATTCGGCCATTTCTCTTTTCACACCCGGCTTCATCCCCGGTCTGCCCGGTTCACGGGCCATGGATGCATTGATCAAATCGAAGGACACGGGCGAAACGTAGATCGTCGAGGTGCCCCCGTTTTCGTCTTTCCCGTAGAGGTAACCCCTCATATTTCGGGCGCGTCCTTCCGCCTCCGCGAGAATCTCTTCACGCGGCCCGATGAGCATGGCCTGCCGCGGGCATGCCTCGATGCAGGCCGGTTGTTCGCCCCGGGTGAGACGATCGTGACAGAGATCGCACTTGTACATGACACCGTTTCCCATGTAGTCCGGCAGGATGTGCAGATAAATGCCCACACCGGACTGGCGCTGCGGGATCTTCCAGGGGCAGACCGCCTTGCACTTGGCGCCGCCGAAACATCGGTTCTGGTTGATGACGACGGCGCCGTTTTCGAACTTGTGGTTCGCCGAGAAGGGGCAGATCGTTGCGCAGGCCGGGTTGTCGCAGTGCATGCAGCGCCGTGGGACGAACAGGGTTCTTTGTCTGCCTCCCTGGTCGATCTCGACCCGGTGTACATAGAGATAGTTGTACGGGGTAAGCCGGTCGGAGATCTCCCGCCTGTCCGACCAGTCCTCCACCGTTTTCCGCGGCCAGGGTACCGGGATGGGGTCGGCTATGGCCGGAATCGTGTCCCGGTTGAGATCTCTGCAGGCGGAAACACAGGCGGGTACGGTCATGGTGGGACAACCGTCGCAGAGGCTGAGGTCGATGAGCGTTGCCAGTTTTCCCGCCTCCGCGGCACGCAATGTTCCGATCCCGGTGAACCCCGTAACGGCCAGGGTGCCCGCGGTGGTCCTGAGAAATGATCTGCGGCTTAACCCCCGCTTTTCATCCGTTTCTTTCATGTCCGCTCCTCATGACTGGTTGAAGGTTGATGGGCCGTGGAAGGGCGGCCGGAATCGTCCTCGTTCTCGCCGCCCGCCGATTCGTCCGCAGGGCGTTCCGGTTCACGCGAATGACGGTGTTCCTGTGATATCCCAATGAGAATATGGCTAATCATTTGAGGAGACTTTGTCAATTGAAACCTGTGAGGGCAGGACAGGGTCGGGAACCGGTGGAAAGGCAATACCTGGTGGGTCCGGCGCTTCATTCATTGACGGGACAAGGGACCTGTCCGTTTTCACGTCCGGTTTGGCCGCCCCTTTGAAAACCCCTAAAGCCTCATCGGATCATGTTCAACGCTTCTCCTGTAGTAATGGAGGATGCGGAACATCAGGCCCGGCAAAACATCGGCAACCCATGTTTTTCATCGTTTTGTCTCCGCACAATATGTGGGACAGAATCATTTTTTATTTGTCGACCAGATATAATGGATGGCTTTGAGGGATTGGAAAAGAAAATGAACGGGGTTTGTTTTGTGGGAAAGCATTTGTGGCATATACCTTGCTGTTCTCCCAAAGGCCTTGGGAATGGCAATGATGGGAGAGATTTGGGCATCGACGGCACTCATCGTTACCGCCCTTTCAATATCATGGAACGGCAATTTCGCAATTGAGCCCAGGCCGTTATGTTTAACGATGTATATTGGAAGGTAAAGAACCCTCAAGCCCCGGGATAAACAAGTATCAATGAAAACCTGTTCTTCTCCCCCGATTACAACAGGGCTGCCCAATCCGAACCTTTCGTCGAAACGGATTTGCCTTTCCCGAACGGCTGCGACACGGAATGCAATTTCAATGGAACTGATAGGATAGCGGCCCAGCTTATTTATCCGGGTTGGCCGGGCGGGATAAGGTTTATATTCTCCGGAGAACGCCATGTTTTTGATTTTGAAGCAGATCACTTCGGCATCGGGGTTCTCGTCAAATGAATTCAGAACCTGATGAAAAGTATCGGTCAAATAGAGAATGTCGTCGTCGGCTAAAACGGCAATGTCGCCGCGGGCCAGAGAGAGCGCGTTGTTCCGGTTTGCGGAGAGCCCTCTCCCTTTGATATGAGAAATAAGGACGTCATTTCGAACTTTCAATGGGGGAGGAATCTGGCGGAACTTGTGGTCTGTAATTTGATGGGATACGATGTAGGTTACATCAGACCTTTCTTCCTGAAGGATGGAGGCGATGTTTTCGATACCCTCGTCAATGGTGCAAATCAGTATGTCCAGAGTTAAACCCAAAGTACCCACCTAAATTGAACGATTTTTGATTCTTAAACTATCCAAATCCGGCGATATGAGCCAACCTTTCCAAAGATGACGCAAATACCGGGAACCAGGGGGAAATAGACGAAAACGACGCGTAGAGAATGGCCTTGTAATTGAAATTGAGGCACCTCGAGCATAGAGATTAAACGTAACGTGAATGAGCCGGCCACGCGCACAAAGCGTGAAAAACAGAGCATATCTGATCCTCACCCCGGAGGTTGGAAACAAGGATCATGCAAAGAAAAAAGGAGTCGCATCCGATGGTGCAACCCCTTGATCTTGCTATTGGTGGTCCCACGGGGACTTGAACCCCGGTTTCCGGCGTGAGAGGCCAGCGTCCTGACCACTAGACGATGGGACCGCTTATGTTTCCTGGTCACCCGAAACCGTTTCCGGCGGGCCATGCCGTGGGCCCGGATGACAAGACGATGCTATTTATTCAATCAGGACCGAAATGTCAAGGTGAATCCGCAGCGGGTAACGCCTGTTTCCCGATAAAATTCACCGCGTGACGCAGTCGCTCCAACACCCTCTCTTTGCCGAGAATGGCCATCACATCGTCGATGCCTGGGCTGACGGTTTTTCCGGTCAAGGCGACTCGAAGCGGTTGGGCGATAAATTTCAGTTTCGTGCCCCGTTCTTCCGCGAGGCTCCGCAGGAAGTTTTCGATACCCGCTTTGGAATAGTCGGCCAGGGACGGCAACGCCTCAGCGATGGCTTCCAGGTATCCTGAAGCTTCCGGCGTGAGGAACTTGCGCGTCGCCTCTTCTTCGTAGCCGGGGACATCGGCAAAATAAAAGAGGCTTCCCTCAGCCAGTTCGATGAGAGTCTTGGCCCTCTCTTTCAGGGAGATGACGATGCCGCGGGCAAAATCGGTATCCGGCGCATCCAGCCCCATGCCGCGCCAGAAAGGCCTCATCTCCTCAGCCAGGCGATCCGTCGGGCAATTCTTGATGTAGTGCTGGTTAAGCCACAACAGCTTGTCGGGGTTGAAAACGGCTGCGGACTTGCCCACAGCCTCCAGGGAAAACAGACCTGTCAATTCCTCGCCGGTGAAGATTTCCTGGTCACCGTGAGCCCAGCCGAGGCGAACCAGGTAATTGACCAGCGCTTCCGGCAGAAACCCCATGTCCCGGTATGCCATGACGGATGTGGCACCGTGCCGCTTACTCAGGCGGGCCTTGTCTGGACCGAGAATCATCGGGACATGGGCGAACAGAGGAACCTCATAACCCAGGGCCTGGTAGAGAAGGATTTGTCTGGGCGTGTTGTTGACATGGTCGTCACCACGGATCACATGGGTGATCTCCATGTCGGCGTCGTCCACGACCACGGCGAAGTTGTAGGTCGGGTACCTGTCGGCCCGCTCGATGATCAGATCGTCCAATTCTTCATTGTTGAATACGATATTCCCCTTGATGAGGTCTTTCACGACTGTGGCGCCGGCTTCGGGGCAGCGGAAGCGCACCACCGAGTTGATCGACCGAGGGAGCCCCCTGTTACGGCAGGTGCCGTCGTATTTCGGCTTTCTTCCCTCGGCCAGGGCGGCTTTGCGTTTTTGTTCGAGTTCCTCCGGCGTGCAGGTACAGTGGTAGGCCTTCCCCTGCTGAATAAGCTGTTCCACCATGCTCCGGTGTCGGTCCACCCGTTGGGCCTGGAAGAAAGGCCCCTCGTCCCAGTCCAGGCCGAGCCAGGTCATGGCGTCGAGGATCGCCTGGGTGGATTCCTCCGTTGAACGCTGCTGATCCGTGTCTTCAATGCGCAGAATAAAGGCGCCTCCTGTATGTCGGGCGTAAAGCCAGTTAAAAAGAGCGGTTCTGGCTCCCCCGATATGGAGAAAGCCTGTCGGCGATGGGGCAAAGCGCGTTCTGACTCGGGTTGATGCTGTGATCATACTGATCCTTGATAAATTATTTCGCCCCCTTATAGGTTTATGCGCTCTCTTTGTCAAGCCGGATTTGGCAGGAACGCTCCTCCCGTGAAGTTCCGGTTTGGCGCAAATTGTACTTGACAAGATGAGGAATTTATCATTAAGTACACCACTTTATATTGGGTGGGTATCCCCTTTGGAGAACCGGCGTGGAGCTGGTTCGGGAGTATTTGAAAATTGAAGATTCATGTGCCGAATATCACGGAGGAGGGTCTTGAACTGTCCTTTCTTCGGGATGGGAAGTGGTTGAAGGAGCTGCTTCCCCAGGGTGAAACGGGCCGTTTTTCCATGGGGCAGGCGAATGTTTTCTGCCGGGTTAGAAAGGTCATGGATTCGATCCTTGTCGAGGGTGATATTGACACCGAAATCGAAACGGATTGTTCCCTGTGTCTTGAAAAAGCCCTCATTCCCGTCAAAAACCGATTTCGTTATACCCTGATCCCTCGGCGGGAAAGCGTGCGGGAGGAAAAAGAACTCACGGCGGAGGACATGGAGGTTGAATTCTACGATGAAGAAACGATCGATCTGGCCCCGATCATTCTTGAACAGATCGTTCTGCAGATTCCCATGCGGGTGCTTTGTCGGGATAACTGCCGGGGACTCTGCTCCCAGTGCGGGACAAACCTGAACACATCCAGTTGTTCCTGCGGGGAGAAAAAATTCGATGAGCGCCTGGGCGCGTTGAAAAATCTGAAATTGAAATTCATGTAACAGGAGAAAGGATATAGATCATGCCAAATCCAGTAAAAAGACATTCCAGGACCCGAAGGAATATGCGCCGGGCTCATGACTTCCTGACGTTGCCTTCGACGTCCAAATGTCCCCAGTGCGGGGAACCGAAACTTCCCCACCGGGTCTGTAAAGCGTGCGGCACCTACAAGGGCCGGGAAGTCATCGCGCTCAAAGGGATTCCCAGTTAACGCCGGAACGAAGAGGTGTTCATGGGCAGGGTTGCCTTCATTTTCCCCGGCCAGGGGTCCCAGTATGTGGGAATGGGAGCGGAGCTTTATCGGGAGATCCCGCGGGTCAGGGAGGTTTTTCATCGGGTCGGGGAAGAAATCGGTGTCGATATCCCCTCTCTTTGTTTTCATGGCCCCCAGGAAACACTCGACCTGACGATCCATACACAAATGACCGTTTTGACCCTGGATATTGCCGTTTATGAGGTTTTCGCCGACGCTTACGACGGCGAACCCCTTGTCCTTGCGGGACACAGCCTGGGTGAGTATGCCGCCCTGTATGCGGCGGGGGCCTTGTCCATGGAGGATGTCATTCCCCTTGCGTGGGCGCGGGCCAGGTATCATGAAGAGGCGGTGCCGCCGGGAGACGGTGCGATGGCGGCCATTATCGGCCTGAATAAAGAGACCGTAAACCGGATATGCGAGGACATCCGCCGGCAGGGGAGAATCGTTGCCGTATCGCTCATCAACGCCCCGGAGCAGATTGTCGTTTCAGGCTACACCGATTCTGTTGACGAGGCGATGGCCCGGGCCATCGACGGAGGGGCGCGCCGGGCCGTCAAACTGGCCATCAGCGTGCCCTGCCATTGCGGTCTCATGGAAGGAGCCGCTGCAAAATTGCAACGTGACTTGGGGGAGATCCATATTCGTGACTGCCGTGTTCCCGTTATTCCGAATTGCGATCCGGCGGTTTTTCATGATGCCGGAACAACGGGGGATCTATTGGTCAGGCAGCTTACAAGTCCGGTCCAATGGCAGAAAACAATCGAGAAAATGATCGCGATGGATGTCGATACCATGGTGGAACTGGGCCCGAAACGGGTTCTGGGAGGCCTGGCCAGGCAGGTCGATGACCGCCTTCGGCTTTTGCATGTCGAAGACACGGCTTCCCTGAGGGGAACCTTGTCGGCGTTGAGGAATTGACATCTCGTTATCGGTGCGGCGTGCGAAGGGGACGGTTCCACCGGCGCCAACCGGGCATGGGTGGTCATGCATATGAATTTTGAAGTTCAATATTTTCGGGAACAGAGAAGGGAGAGCAGATGACGCTGGAAGAAAAGGTTATAAGCTTGATTGTGGAACAGTTGGATATAACCCGGGAGGAGTGCGTACCTGAAGCGTCGTTTATCGATGATCTGGGCGCCGATTCGCTGGATCTCGTGGAGCTGATCATGGAGATGGAGGAAACCTTCCATATTCAGGTGGCTGATGAAGAGCTTGAGAAAATCAGGACCGTCCAGGATGTGATTGATTTTCTGAAAAGCCGGGGTGTCTCGTGAAGGCCGTTTTCTGATATGGAGAGGCAGCGTCTTTGAAAAGGAGGGTCGTTATAACCGGCTTGGGAGCCGTCACACCCTTGGGCAACTCCGTCGAAGATTCCTGGAGAGGTATCTGTGCGGGCAGATCCGGTATCGGGGCCATCACGAGATTCGACACGTCTGCCTTCAATACGAAGATTGCGGGAGAAATCAAGGACTTTGACCCGCTTCAGCATGTCAACAAAAAAGAATATCGCCGGCTGGACGACTTTATCGTTTATGCCCTGGCTGCTGCGGACATGGCGATTCAGGATGCGGGGGAAGCCACGGTTGCCTGCGGGCGCGCCGGTGTGATTATCGGTTCGGGTATCGGCGGTTTGTCCACTCTCGAAAAAGAAAAGGAGACCCTTTTGCAGGGGGGACCCAGGCGGGTGGCCACCTTCATGATCCCGGCGGTCCTCGCTAACCTGGCGGCGGGTCATGTCTCCATCCGCTATGGATTCAAGGGTCCCGTTACCTGCCCGGTGACGGCTTGTGCCGCCGGCACGAATGCCATCGGGGATGCTTTCCGGATTATTCGTCACGGTTATGCCGATCTGATGATTGCCGGAGGTACCGAGGCGGCGGTTTCCCCCATGGCGGTTGCCGGATTCAACGCCATGCGGGCCCTGTCCGTCAGGAACGATGTCCCGGAAAAAGCCAGTTGCCCTTTCGACACGAAAAGGGACGGTTTTGTTATCGGTGAAGGATGTGGTCTCGTTGTTTTGGAGGAGTTGTCGGTTGCGTTGAAGAGAGGGGCAGCCATTTACGGTGAAGTGATCGGCTACGGTCTGACATCGGATGCGTTTCACCTGGCGGCGCCGCCACCCGGGCATGAGGGGGCCGTCCGGTGCATGAGAGAGGCCCTGGCCGACGGTGGTGTTGTGCCGAAGGAAGTGGACTATATCAATGCCCATGGTACATCAACGCCCCTGAATGATCTTTACGAAACACAGGCCATCCGGGAGGTTTTCGGTCAAAGCGCCCCAGGCGTCCCGGTCAGTTCGACGAAGTCCATGACGGGTCATATGCTGGGTGCCGCCGGCGGCGTCGAGGTCGTGTTTACGGTCCTGGCCATCCGTGATCACGTTTTGCCTCCGACGATCAATCTCGATGAGCCCGATCCGGAATGCGATCTTGACTATGTGCCCCTCCATGCGAGGAGAAAGGAAATTCGGATTGCCCTGTCCAACACCTTTGGTTTCGGGGGTGTGAATGCGACACTGGTGATGAAGAAATTTGACGGATGAAAACGATGTGGCGTCAGTTGGTTATCGGATCGGACCATGCCGGGTACGCCCTGAAAGAGGCGGTGAAGTCGGTGCTGAGGGAAATGGGTATCAGCGCACTGGACGTCGGGACGTTCAATGCGGATTCCGTGGATTATCCTGATTACGCCTGTTTTGTGGCGGAAAAGGTTTCCTCCGGCGAGTATGAGGCGGGGATTCTGCTGTGCGGGTCCGGTGTGGGCATGTCTATCGTGGCGAACAAGTTTCCCGGTGTTCGGGCGGCTCTGTGTCTTGACGAATACACCGCGGAAATGAGCCGGCGCCACAACGATGCGAATATTTTGATCCTGGCGGGCCGCCAGACCGAGGCCGTTGCCATGGAGAAAATTGTAAGGACGTGGCTTGTCACGGAGTTCGACGGAGGACGTCATGGGCGGCGTCTCGGTAAAATCCGGGAAATAGAGGCGAAACAAATGAGGGGAACACGTACATGTCAGAACTGATGAAGAAAGATCCCGAAGTGGCCCGGGCCATTTTATGGGAGACGGAAAGGCAAACGGGCAAAATCGAACTGATCGCTTCGGAGAATTTTGTCAGCGAGGCCGTGCTGGAAGCACAGGGTTGTGTTATGACCAACAAGTACGCCGAGGGTTATCCGGGCAGGCGTTATTACGGCGGTTGCGAGTTTGTCGATATCGTGGAAAACTTGGCGGTCGAACGTTGCAAGGCCCTTTTCGGAGTCGATTATGTAAACGTTCAGCCCCATTCGGGAACCCAGGCGAACATGGCGGTGTACTTTTCCGTGCTCAAGCCGGGGGATACCATCCTGGGCATGAATCTCTCTCACGGTGGCCATCTTTCCCATGGAAGTCCGGCCAACTTCTCAGGTAAATTCTATAACGTTATCCCCTACGGCGTGGATCGGAAGACGGAGAGGATCGATTACAACGAAGTGATGGATCTGGCGAAAAAACACAGGCCCAAGATGATTGTGGTCGGGGCGAGCGCCTATTCCCGGATCATCGATTTCGCCGCTTTTCGGGAGGCGGCCGATCAGGTCGGAGCCGTGATCCTGGCCGATATTGCCCATATTGCGGGCATGGTGGCGACAGGCCATCATCCGACCCCGGTGCCGCTTTGCGAGTTTGTGACCTCGACGACTCACAAGACGCTCCGCGGTCCCCGGGGTGGCTTGGTCATGTGCAGGGAAGACCATAGCAGGGTTCTGGGGAGTCGTGTGTTTCCGGGTACCCAGGGTGGCCCCCTCATGCATGTCATTGCCGCCAAGGCCGTAGCATTCAGGGAGGCCCTGTCGGATGATTTCCGCGAGTATCAGGGACAGATTGTGAAAAATGCCGGAGCCATGGCCGAAGAGCTGGCAAAACTCGGATTCCGTCTCGTTTCGGGGGGTACGGACAACCACCTCATGCTGGTCGATCTGACCGACAAAAACCTGACCGGGAAGGAAGCCCAGGAAATATTGGATCAGGCCGGTATCACGGTCAACAAAAACGGCATACCCTTCGATTCCCAGGGCCCCATGATTACCAGCGGGATCCGCGTTGGCACCCCTGCTGTGACAACCCGGGGCATGAAGGAGCCGGAGATGAAACAGATCGCCCGTTTGATTGCCCAGGTCCTGCTCAACCGGGAGGATGAGAAAAAGGTCAGGGATGCCGGGGAAGGGGTGAAGGCGCTCTGCGAACGCTTTCCCCTGTATGAGAACCGCATCGCGCGGGGAGAGGGAGAAACCGAATCGAATCAGGAGGTGCGTGACTCCTGAGAACGGGGTGGGGGAGATGACGGGAAGGCCCGGCTGGGATGAGTACTTCATGGATATTGTGGGTCTGGTTGCGAAGCGTTCCACCTGTTTGCGTCGCACGGTGGGGGCCGTCCTCGTCCGGGACAAGCGGATTTTGGCGACTGGCTACAACGGGGCGCCCTCCGGTCTTCGGCATTGCCTGGAGATGGGATGCCTGCGGGATAAACTGCAAATTCCCTCGGGAGAACGCCATGAACTTTGCAGGGGGCTTCACGCGGAACAGAATGCGATCATCCAGGCGGCGTTGCATGGGGTCAGTGTCAAGGGGGCGACCCTGTACTGTACGAACCAGCCGTGCATCATCTGCGCGAAAATGGCAATCAATGCCGGTATTGCGATGATTGTTGTCAAGGATGGTTACGCCGATAAAATGGCGGAGGAAATGCTGGCCGAAGCCCGAATCAAGGTGGTACGGCGATGAAATGCCCTTTTTGTCCCAGCAGCGAGAACCGCGTAATCGATTCGCGGATCAGCAAGGACGGCAGTGCGATCAGGCGCCGCAGGGAATGTGTGGGCTGCGGGCGTCGTTTCACCACTTACGAATATGTGGAAGAAGTGCTTCCCTCCGTGGTCAAGAAAGACGGACGCCGGGAATCTTTTGATCGGACCAAGATTCGTGCCGGCATCAAGAAGGCCTGTGAGAAAAGGCGGATCAAAACAGAAGACATCGAACGGATCGTGGAAAATGTGGAACGGGCCTGCCAGGAGTATTCGGGTGACGAGATTTCGACGACGTTGATTGGCGAAAAGGTTATGAAGGAACTCCAGGAACTGGATGGCGTGGCCTATGTACGGTTTGCCTCTGTTTACAGACAATTTCGGGATGTGACCGAATTCCTTAACGAATTAAAGGGATTTCTGAAAACGAACGAAGACGGGGATGACGAGGGATAAGCAGAGCCATGGGTGGGGATGACCCACAGGACTCAGAATATAATGGAAAAACCCATGTTTACGGGAATTGTACAGGCTTTGGGAACGGTACGGCGGATTGATCGCAAGGGGCAGGATGCCGTCGTCGAAGTCGAAGGCGGCTTGGATTTGGGCGATGTCCGTCTGGGAGACAGTATCGCGGTGAACGGCACCTGTCTTACCGTTATCGCTGTGAGCAGGGATCGTTTTTCCGCCGATGTGTCTGCCGAGAGCCTGGGAAAAACCAATCTGAAGACACTCCATGCAGGGGACCGGGTGAACCTGGAAAAGGCCCTCCGCCTGACGGACTTTCTCGGGGGACACCTCGTCCTGGGGCATGTCGATGAGGTAGGCATTGTCCGGGAGAAGGTCCTGAAGTCATCGTCCGTTGTGTTGGGGATCGATGTTTCCCCTGAGGCGGGTAAATACATCGTCGTCAAGGGTTCCATTGCGGTTGACGGGGTAAGCCTGACGGTAAACCGGTTTGAAAGCGGATGTTTTTATGTTAACATGATTCCCCACACGGCCCGGGTTACGACTCTCGGTCTGAAAAAGGTGGGGGATTCCGTGAATATTGAAACGGACATCATCGGCAAGTACGTCGAGCGGTTCGTTCAGCCCGGTGGGCATGGCACTTCGGAGAAGACGGGGTTTGATTGGTCCGTCTTGGCGGAGTATGGATTTTTGAAGTAAGCAGGACCCGATAAAACGGGAATAAATTTATATGAAGGTGAATCATGGGTGTCAGTTCAATCAAGGAAGCCATTGTCGATATCAAAAGTGGCAGAATGGTGATTCTGGTCGATGACGAGGACCGGGAAAATGAGGGTGATCTTTGTATGGCGGCGCAGTTCGTTACGCCGGAGGCAATTAACTTTATGGCCAAATACGGCCGTGGCCTGATTTGTCTTACCCTGACGGAAGAACACGCGGACAAACTGGGGTTGTACCCCATGGTGCGTGATAACCGTTCCCGTTTCGGGACGGCCTTTACCGTTTCAATAGAAGCCAAGCGGGGTGTTACAACAGGGATATCCGCCGCCGATCGGGCGACGACCATTCTGTCTGCCATTGCCGATGACGTGCAGCCGGATGATCTCGTCAGTCCCGGCCACGTTTTTCCCATTCGGGCGAAACGGGGCGGTGTGCTGGTACGGACCGGCCAGACCGAGGGATCCGTTGATCTGGCCCGCCTGGCGAACCTGAAGCAGGCGGGGGTTATATGCGAAATCATGCGGGATGACGGCATGATGGCCCGCATGCCTGATCTCGAGATCTTTGCCAAAGAACATGACATGAAGATCGTGACCATTGCTGACCTGATCGAGTACAGAATGCGACACGAGTCCCTGATCCGGCGGGCCGCGTCGGCGAACATTCCGAGCCGCTACGGTGGTGATTTCAAAATGATCGTTTACGAAAATGATGTGGACGAGATGAAGCACATCGCCCTTGTCAAGGGAGAGATCAGCGAGGACGACGAGGTTCTCGTCCGGGTTCACTCGGAATGTGTTACAGGCGATATTTTTGGATCCGAGCGCTGCGACTGCGGTGATCAATTACGCCGGGCTATGGGCATGATCAATGATGAAGGCAAAGGTATTATTGTGTACATGCACCAGGAAGGGCGGGGCATCGGACTCGTCAACAAGATCCGGGCATACGAACTGCAGGAAAAGGGGAAGGATACGGTCGAGGCCAATATCGAGCTGGGCTTCAAAGATGATCTGCGGGATTATGGTATCGGCGCCCAGATTCTTGTCGATCTCGGTGTGCGCAAGATCCGTATGCTGACCAACAACCCCAAAAAAATTGTCGGCCTGGAGGGTTATGGGCTGACCATCACCGAAAGGGTTCCCATCGAGATCAAACCCAACGATGCCAACATTCATTACCTGAAAACCAAAAAGAAGAAGATGGGGCATATACTGGACAAGTGCTGAGTCGTTGCGGACAAACCCGCGAATCGGTCGGTGGACAAGACACCCAATAAGACGGAGAGGAAACGATGCCAAAAGTAACGGAAGGTAAAATTGTTGCCAAGGGGATGAAGTTCGGCATTGCCGCGAGCCGGTTCAATGACTTTATCTGCGGACGCCTGATCGAAGGGGCGGTCGACGCCCTCACCCGGGCCGGGGCGGATGAAAAGGATATCAGGATTTACAAGGTGCCCGGCGCTTTTGAACTGCCCCTCGCGGCGAAGAAGCTGGCCAAGACCGGCCAGTTTGATGCGGTCATCTGCCTGGGCGCGGTCATTCGGGGCGCCACACCCCATTTTGAATACGTCAGCGCTGAAGTCTCGAAGGGGATCGCCAATGTCGGACTGGACACGGAAGTTCCTATCGCGTTCGGCGTTCTTACAACCGACACCATTGAACAGGCCATCGAGCGTGCCGGAACGAAAGCCGGCAACAAGGGTTGGGATGCCGCCATGACAGCCATTGAAATGGTGGATTTGCTGAAAAGGATTGTCTGATACAGCGGCGGTGTTACGTCATGCAGGGGTTTTCGTTTGATGTGGACCATGTAACGCCGTACAGACTCAGAGGGGTGTATGAGTCATAGAAGAAAGGCAAGAGAAATTGCCTTGAAAGTTCTTTACGGGCTCGATGTGGCGAACCGGGATGTCGAAACAGCGATAGATTTGTTCTGGTCCCATTTCGAGGGTCCGGAAGAAGCCAAAACCTTTTCGTCTTTTTTGATTGGAGGTACGTGGCAAAAACGAAACCACCTGGATGAACTGATCAGCAGGCATTCGGAAAACTGGTCCCTATCGAGAATGGCGAAGGTGGACCGTAATATTCTTCGCATGGCGGTATTTGAATTGCTCTTCTGTGATGATATCCCACCCAAAGTGACACTCAACGAAGCCATTGATCTTGGCAAAATCTACGGATCAGAGAATTCCGGTTCTTTCATCAACGGGATTCTCGATGCCCTGTACGCGAACTTGCGATTGGCGGATGTCGGTGAGGGGGGACTTCACAAGCTGAAACCGGAATCTGCAAAAAACAGGCATACTTAATCTGATATAAAAGAGCGGTTTTCGCCGGGTTCCTCATCTTGCTTCTCGCAACGTGACAGGTTTTGTAACCGGCGCAAAGCCGGGAGGCGGAATGGAAATGAACAGAAAATACAACCCCCAGGCAATTGAGGAAGCCTGGCAAAAACGGTGGGAAGAAGAAAAACTGTATCAGGTCGTCGAAGATCCCGCCAAACCCAAATACTATCTCCTCGAGATGTTCCCCTACCCATCGGGGAAAATTCATGTCGGTCATGTTCGTAATTATACCATCGGTGATGTCGTTGCCCGTTACAAGCGCATGAAAGGGTACAATGTCCTGCATCCCATGGGCTGGGACTCCTTCGGTATGCCCGCGGAAAACGCCGCAATCGAACGGGGCGTGCATCCGGCGGAATGGACCAACGAAAATATCGTCGCCATGCGCAGACAACTTCAGCGGATGGGGTTCAGTTACGATTGGAAACGAGAAATTTCGACGTGTGATCCCGATTATTATCGATGGGAGCAGCTTTTTTTCATCTGGATGTACGAAAAGGGGCTTGCCTACAAGAAGACCTCGACGGTCAACTGGTGTCCTCAGTGCCGGACCGTTCTGGCGAACGAGCAGGTTGAGTCAGGCCTGTGCTGGCGGTGTGGTTCCGGAGTCAGGGAGGAGACTCTGGATCAGTGGTTTTTTCGGATTACGGCTTATGTCGAGGAACTCCTTGAAGGATGCGACAATCTGCCGGGCTGGCCGGAACGCGTCGTGACGATGCAAAAGAACTGGATCGGCAAAAGCTACGGCTGCGAATTGATTTTCCCCATAGCGGACAGGGATGGAGAAATCCGTGTTTTTACGACCCGGCAGGACACGATTTTCGGGGCGACATTCATGCTGGTTGCAGCGGAACACCCCCTGGTTATGGAACTGGTCAGGGGCAAAGCCTGTGAGGGGAATGTCAGGGAGTTTGTGGAAAAAGTAAAAAAGCAGGACCGTCTTATGCGTACGTCCGACTATTACGAGAAAGAGGGCATTTTCCTCGATACGTACTGCCTTAACCCGGTGACGAATTACAGGATGCCCGTCTATGCCGCGAACTTTGTCCTGGCGGATTATGGTACGGGATGTGTCATGGCCGTGCCTACACACGATCAGCGGGACTTTGAGTTTGCCGAAAAATTCGGTCTGGAACGAATTATTGTCATTCAGCCGAAAGACCGGGATCTGGATGGAGCGACTATGACCGAAGCCTACGTCGATGAAGGTATCCTTGTGAATTCGGGGCCCTTCAACGGCATGATCAATACCCATGCCCTGGAGACCATTGCTGATTACCTCGAAGCAAACGGCAAGGGGAAGCGAACAATCCAGTATCGCTTGCGGGACTGGGGTATTTCACGGCAACGTTATTGGGGCGCGCCGATTCCCGTTGTTTACTGTGAGAAGTGCGGCGTCGTCACCGTGCCTGAAGAGCAGCTCCCGGTGGTGTTGCCGAACGATGTCCGCCTGACAGGCGAAGGGGGCTCACCCCTGGCCAGACATCGGTCTTTTCTTGAAACCGCCTGTCCCGCCTGTGGTGGATCCGCCAGGCGTGAAACGGATACGATGGACACCTTTGTCGAATCCTCGTGGTATTATGCCCGTTTCTGTTGTGCCGATTTCCATGAAAAGCCGGGGCTGGACAAGAAGCGGGTTGATTACTGGCTCCCCGTCGATCAATACATCGGGGGTATCGAGCATGCCATTCTTCATCTCCTTTATGCCCGGTTTTATGCCAAAATGCTGCGCGACTTCGGGGTAATGAGTGTGAACGAACCCTTCGCCAACCTGTTGACCCAGGGGATGGTCTGCAAGGAAACCAGCCGCTGCTCGGAGCATGGTTATCTCTTCCCTGAAGAGGCGGTAAACGGAAAATGTTCCCACTGCGGCGCCGCCGTGACGATCGGCAAAACGGAAAAAATGTCCAAATCTCTGAAAAATGTGATCGATCCTGACAAGTTGGTTCGTCAGTACGGTGCGGATACGGTGCGGATGTTCTGCCTGTTTGCGGCCCCGCCGGAAAAAGACCTGGAATGGAGTGAGCAGGGTGTGGATGGAGCCTTCCGGTTTCTAAACCGTACCTGGCGCATCGTCATGGATTACTGCGGGGATATTTCGTCTGTTGATCCCTGCGATGACCAAACTCCCCTGGCCGGGGAGCTCAAAAACTTTCGCCGGAAGATTCACCAGACCATCCGGAAAGTCTCGTCCGATATTGAGGGCCGATTCCATTTCAATACCGCTATCAGCGCGGTTATGGAACTGGTCAACACCCTGTATCTTCTGGAGCGGCCGGCAAAAGAGGATCGAATCGGGCTCTCCGTTGTCCGGGAGGCGATCGAGGTCATTGTTCTTATGCTGGCGCCCATTGTTCCCCATATTTCCCAGGAGCTATGGGCGAAACTGGGTAAAAAGAAACCCCTTTTATTTGCCTCCTGGCCCATTTGGGATGAGGCCGTTATTGCGGCGGAGGAAATGACGATCGTGGTCCAGGTGAACGGCAAAGTGCGGGGCAGAATAGTTGTTCCCGTCGATGAGACGGCGGAAACAATCCAGTCCCGCGCCCTGGCTGATGAAAAGGTGGCCAGGTTCATCGAAGGAAAAAGCATGGTCAAACAAATTTATGTTCCGGGGAAACTCGTCAACATCGTCATCCGGGGATAAGAGGTCCGGAGCGGTACGATGATGCTTTACGAAGGCTGCGGCGGCAACTTTGGAGAAGCAGGAACGATCAGAATGGTGGATGGGAAGGTTGTTTACAATCTGACACCTGGTTTGAAAGAAGCCTTTGGAACACCACGGGGAGAGCCTGAAAACTTTATGGGGCATCCAGCGGGTAGCTTCGCTCTTCCCTCAACTGTTCTTCTGGAAATGGAACCTGGCGCGCATTTTTAGGTAGAATGTTATGGCTGAAAAGAAGAGAGTGAGAATCAAGGAAGTCATGAGAATAGACCGGGATAAAAAGACTGGGAAAAAGCCGGTTTACTCAGGGATGGAACCGTTGGTTTTCATGAAAAAAACAAGCGCATGGAGGTGGCTGGCGGTTGTGATTCTTGCTTTGCTCCTGGGGGGCTGTGGCTACCATTTCAGTGAGGTATCCGGGTCCCTGGATGGAATCCGCAAGATTTACGTGGGCAACTTTCTCAACAGAACCGACGAAGCCTACCTGGAAAATATTTTTCGCAATGCCATGATTGATCAGTTTGTCCGTAGTAATATTTTCCAGGTGGTGGGTGAAGAGGCGGATGCCGATGCGGTTGTAAGCGGCAGGATCCTGAGAATTTCGACGCGCTATACGGCGTATGAAGAAACGGACTTGGGGATGGAGGAAAGGATCAATCTGAGTGTGCAGATCGTCTTCGAAGATCGGGAGACGGGGCGGACCCTCTGGGAAGATCGGAATTTCTCCGGGGCTGAAGATTATCTGGTTCGGGATGCGGTAAGGACCGGGAAAAGGGAAGCCCTCATCAAGCTGTCACAAGACATGGCTGAGAGGGCGTATCGATTGATGATTGCGGATTTTTAATCACGCCTCCGCGGTCAGGTTGTTCATCTTTTTTGTCAGGCGCGAAATTTTGCGGGATGCATTCCTTCTGTGAAGGACCCCTTTCGATGCCGCCTTGGCGATTTGCGGAATTGCATCGGCCAGAAAGCCAGACGCGGCTTCGTTATCCTTGTTTTCTAAAGCACTCACCACTTTTTTGATATATGTTCTTACTTTGGACTTAATCGCCACATTCCTGTTCCGTCGCCTTTCCGCCTGCCTGCTCCTCTTTTCCGCTGATTTATGGGTAGCCAAAAAACGTTCCTCCTTCCTGATTCTCTCTCCGAAACGGCGAGGCGCTATCCCTATATGAATTCGCCGGTTTTGTCAAGAGTCAACTTACCATGGATAAAAAAAGAGGTCAGGGGAAGTGGCCTGTTCCCCTAACCTCGATTGTGATTCAAAATATACTGTTTCCCAAAACGGTTGCTGTCCCTGTTATGCCTTCTGGAAGAAATAGGTCAACTGGTCATTGGCGGTTTTGCCGGCAACGACTTTCATGCTCATCCCCACCTTCAGTTCGTCATCAGCAGAGGCAATGGATTTATCGATACGGCCGAATACCTTGTAGGCCCCGTAATCGACAACGGCAATCGTGTAGGGCAGGTCCTCTTCAAAGCCCACCGGCGCGTAGCGCAGTGTGCTGAAGGTCAGAAGCGTGCCCGTACCCGCCACTTCAAACCACTCCATGTCGCTTGCAAGGGAGTGGAAACAGTCTGCCCGAGGAGGAAAGAAGGTTTTACCGCAGACTTTGCAACGGGTCCCCATCACTTTCCCCTGTTCGAGGTGGTCTATAAAATCATTGGTTTTGGAGACACCCATGAAACTCACGGTGCCGAATTTATCAAAACGACGGTCGATTTCTTTTTTCGCCATGGCTATTCTCTCCCTAAAATAGTAACGTTACCGTACAATCCGACGCCACCGATGTTGTGTATCAGGCCGATGACCGGATCCTTTACCTGAATGACTCCCGCCTCGCCTCTCAGCTGCAGAACGATGGTTCTCACCTGGGAGCCGCCGGTTGCCCCGATGGGATGACCCTTGGAGAGGAGGCCTCCGTCCACGTTGACCGGGATACTGCCCTCCTTGTAGGTTTCCTTGGACCGAATCAGCTCGGCTCCACCGCCCGGTTCGGCAAAACCGAGGTTTTCCGTTGCCATCATTTCGGCGATGGTGAAGCAATCGTGAACCTCGGCGACGTCAATGTGCTTGGGTGAAATGCCCGCCATCTTGTAGGCCTCCTTGCCCGCTTCGATGCCCACGAGCAGGCCGGAGAACTGGTCGCGGCCCACCATGTTGACCGGGGCCGAGGCGGCGCCGATTCCCAGAATCCATACGGGCTTCTTGCAAAGGGCCTTGGCCTTCTCTTCGCTGGCAACGATAATGCAGGAACTGCCGTCGGCGTTGGCACAACAATCTCCCAGTCTCAACGGGCTGGAAACGGGGCTTCCGAAACCGTCTTTGTCCTCGAACATTTCCGCCGTGACCCCTTTCCGGTAAACGGCCCTGTCGTTCAATTGGCCGTAGGTGCCGGACTTGACGCGGATGAGGGCCAAGTCATCGGGCGTCGTTCCATATTTGGCAAAATGAGCCCGGGCGTGCAGGGCGTAGTAAGCAGGCATCATGGTACCGAAGGGCGATTCCCACTGAATATCAGCACCCCGTCCCATTCTTTCCTGGGATTCCGCGGAGGTTAGCTGAGACATGATCTGGAAACCCAACACCATGACGCAACTGTGCAGACCTGATTTGACCATTGAATAGGCCAGTTTTAAGCCCGTGCTGCTTGATGAGCACAGGGTTTCCACGTAAAATGTCGGTTGCGGATTGAGCCCCAGGTACTCGGCGACGACACCGGCCGGCGATCTTTGCTTGTCATACTCGGGGGACGAACAGATCACTGTTGCGTCAATGAGATCGTTCGTAATCTGCGCGTCTTTCATGGCATCGCTATAGGCCTCGAAAGCCAATTCCCTGATGGAACCGGGGTAGCTGCGCACGAACGAACTTTGCCCCACGCCAATAATTCCAACTTTGCTCATACTTGTCCTCCTGATTTAATGTTTTGCTGTCTTGTAAAAGGTCAGCATGGGAAAAAATCAAGGTTTCCCGGACCCGTCACAGTTTTTTAGAAAAAGGTGCCTTGTCTGTTACCAGAGTGCGTCGCTATCACACTTTATTTCCCTTGTCAATTTGTAAAGTTGGTGTCTTGACGCCTGGACTTCCACGGCGCTTTCCTTTCGTCGACCTGCCCGTTCCAATTCAGGTGATCAATGGTGTAAGATTCCGATATGTCGGCCTTTATGGAGCCGCCCCCCCGTGGGGACGGGAGAATTTGCTTGACAAGGGCCTTCTTGTTTGCTACGAAACCTTGTCCATGGAAGGCGATACGAGGACTGTTATTTGGTACCGGTATGTGGCGCCTGTCCAGATCAAATGGGTTGGTATTGACTAGACTAAAAGACAGGGGGTTAGCGCCAATGGGCAAACTGGAAGGGAAGACCGCTATCGTCACCGGCGGAGGAAGAGGGGTAGGCAGGGCAATCAGTCTGGCTTTCGCGCGGGAAGGCGCGAATGTGGTTGTGAATTATGCAGGCAACCACAAAACGGCCAACGAGGTGGTTGAAATGATCACCGAAATGGGCGGCAAGGCTATCGCCGTGCAGGGCAAGGTCGAGGTCAAGGCCGATGCGGAAAAAACCGTTCAGGCTGCCGTCGATGCGTTCGGCGCCGTTCATATTCTCATCAATAATGCCGGTACGACCAGCCCGGCCATGCTGCACAAGATGACGGAAGAACAGTGGGACGACATCGTGGATATCCACATGAAAGGCCCTTTTCTTCTCATCCAGGCGGCTTACAAGTATTTCAAGGGGCAAAATTACGGCCGGATCGTCAACGTTACCTCCGTGGCAGGCATTGTCGGGACGAAAGGTCAGGTTCAATACAGCGCGGCCAAAGGCGGTATCGTTTCCTTCACCAAGTCTGTGGCAAGGGAACTCGCTGGTATTGGGGTCACCTGTAATGTTATTTCCCTGGGCATCGTGAGCACGGATATGACCGAGAAGATCACAACGGATCCCAAGCTTAAGGACATTTATGCGGGACGCATCCTTCTGGGCCGTTTCGCGGAGCCGGAGGAAGTGGCGAGGCCGTTTGTCTTTTTTGCTTCAGACGATTCAAGCTACATAACCGGCCAGCTGCTTTGCGTGGATGGCGGTTACGGCATGACTTAGCCGTTGCGGGATATCCCCGCGTTTTCCGATAAACAATGAGGCGGTAACGGATTCGGGATTGAACGCCAGGAGAATGAATGCTCGGCGGACCTCAGTTTTCGAGGCCGTCAAGCTTTTTCATCAAGAACTACAGAAAAGAAAGGGGTAAGAATTATGGCACTAGATTGGTTGGAAAGAGACAATGTTTTGAAGGATCATAATCTGTTTGACGACCGGTTTAACCGGGCCGAAGCGCCCTCCACGATTTACGAGAAGGCACCTCTTCTCGATCCCAAGGGGAATGCGGTGGAAGGGCTTTACACGGCACGAATCACCTTGAATAACCCTGCGCAGTACAATTCCTACACAACGGACATGGTAAAGGGCGTTATTGCAGGCTTCCACAAGGCTTCCATGGACAAGTCAATCGTAGCGGCCGTCTTTACGGGCGTTGGCGACCGGGCCTTTTGCACCGGCGGTAACACCAAGGAATACGCAGAGTATTACACACGCCGTCCAAAAGACTATTCCGATTATATCTATCTGTTCGGGGCAATGGTCGATGCCATATTGAGTTGCGGTGTTCCCACGATCTGCCGCGTCAACGGGATGCGGATTGGGGGTGGACAGGAAATCGGTCAGGCCTGTGATATCAATATCTCCGCTGACACGGCGGTCTTCGGACAGGTCGGTACCCGTGCGGGCTCCTCACCCGATGGCGGGTCCACGGACTTCCTGCCCTGGAATCTTTCCATGGAGCACGCCTTGTGGAACTGTGTTTCGAACATTCCTTACAGTTCCTATAAAATGGAGCGCCTGGGGTTGATAGGCAAGGCTCTGCCGGTGAAAAAGGACAAGGACGGCAACTGGGTCCGCGACCCCCGCGTCATCACGGACAAGTATGTGGACAACGGGGAAATCGTCTATGGTGAAATGAAAAGCGGTGCGGCCCTGAAAGAGGGCAACGATTACCTGAAAACCCTGGCTACGGATTTCACGCTTCTGGACAACCACATCAACGGCATGATCTGGACTTTGACGAATACCTTCCCCATGTGCCTGATGAAGGCGGTTGAGACGATCCGCCTGAAGAAGAGATTCTTCTGGGATACGACGAAGACTCATGCAAGATACTGGCTCGGTGCGAACATGAACGGTGATGCCTGGATGGGCTTCAACGCTTTCAATACGCAAGCAAAGACCGGTTCCAGCACGGTGGATTTCCTCGAACTGCGGCGCCAGATTTCCCTTGGCCACATCTATGGAGAAGAGTTGGCGGAGAAGGTTCTGGCCAAGCCGAAGAAGTAAGAGGTCGTTCTCTGGTGAGTGATAAAGTCGAGGCCGGTTTTATTGACCGGATCAGCATTGCCGTTTTCGATGTGGTCAAAGCCGAGGAAGACTACTGTCGGCTCTTTGGCTGGGAAGTCGTGGAACGGTACACCGACCATGACTTCCAAATCAATGTGTCCTGCTTTTCTGTGGGACAGACGATCGTGGAACTGATGGAAGGCGGCGATGAATGGTACGAACTTCTGGATTGCGAAGGTAAGGTGGTTCTTTCCGGCAAGGGCGGGGAAACGCGCTGGTCGCGTAAAGAAAAGCCCGTTCGGGAACGGGAAGACTACGAATTTGGGGTGCAGTTACTGGGCCTGAATGTCGCAAGCGTCAGTGATGCGGTCAATGCGCTGAAGAGCAATGGCGCAAAGGTTCTCCCGGAGCGAACAGGAGAGGGCCGAGAAGTACGATACTGGCGGTCACAGAAAAAGCACCAGGCGTTCGTTCATCCGGAAGATACGCATGGGGTTTACTGGCGTGTGATCGAGAAAGAGTCGAGGCCGAGCCCCGGACAATAATATCAAGCAGGTGCGAAAAGCCCCACGCCGTTTGTGGGGCTTTTCTTTTTTAGAGAGTTGTGTCTGCAATGGTTTTACGGTTATCCCGAGATATCTGAACGACCATTATAAATTGGGCGGCATCGGCTGGGAGTTGAACGATGCGGCTCTCGTTGACAAACAGGCCGGTTTTGTTGGAGAGATTCTAAAAGGACAGACAGCTCCCTTTGTTTGGGCACATGGAGCGATCCGATGCGTCAATCAGGACGGAAAATAACTCGGGGAACGCAGGAAACCCCGCCCGAATCGGGGGAGAACATAAAATTTAGGTGGTGTGAAATCCATCATTATTATATAGACTTAGAGGCCTGTCAGGCGAGGTCCCGCAACCATCCCGTCTGCCGTCGCTGCTTCAGAAAATCCCACAGTGTGCAGTCAGTTTTTCCGTTCATGGAGCCTTGAGGTCCTCTGATCTTGCCCTAAAGGATGAGCCATCTCGGTATTGAGCCTTTGGTCCTGTAGGTTCCAGCAACATTCTTCGACAAATTCACAGGGAGAGAGATTCTGCAGGGAACTGTGAGATCGCTCCTGACTGTAGGCCTCTCTCCATACGGCAATCTTTTCTTGCGCATCGATCATATTAAGAAACCAGCGTTCATTCAAACACTCATGACGAAGTTTACCATCATCGCTGATCGACATATCTCCGTACTGAGTCCTCCGGTTATAGAATGCCTGCTCGGAAATACTATACTTACGGAACAGGTCGATATTGCTTAGCCCTGTCCCCGTTGGGAAACCTGATGATCTGTTCCGGTGAAAATCTCTTCCGTTTCATGAATTGCCTGCCTGTTATATTTTTTCTTATCAGGAAAGACGCCGTTTGAATATGACCCAGTTGCTGGGGGTAAGGTTGGCAGAGCTGATGAAGGAATTTGTTTATCGCATCCTCCCATCAAGGATGACATCGTCACCGCTGCGGGTTATTTTTTCGAAGGTAAGCCCGAGAGCCTTGCCCATATCATTGATTCCAAGATTTCCTACCGTGTTTAGTCCCTCCCCTGAAATTTTTGGAGCGACAATGGCCACAACGCGGTTGGCAAGTCCCTGTTTCAAGACGGAAGTGATCACCCCCGCGCCGCCCTCCACCAGAATAGAGGAAATTTTTCGTTCCGCCAGGGAGGCAAAAAGAACTCTTAAGTCAAAGATATTCTTTTCTCCCTCAGGCAAGGACAGGATTTCAGCGCCCAGCGCCCTGATTTGATCCTGTTTTTCACGAGGAGCCTTGCCCCCCGTAATCAGCAATGTACGGGCTTGGTCCTGCTCCCGGAGAATCCTAGCGTTTGGAGAGATGCCCAATTCAGGATCGATGATGACCCGCAGGGGGTTGCGCCCCTTGACATGTCGAACGGTCAACATCGGATCATCCTTGGCCACTGTCCCGGATCCAGCAAGCACGGCATCGTGCAAGGCGCGCAACTGATGGGCGAACCGACGGGATTTATCGCCGCTGATCCATTGGGAATGGCCCGTAGAGG
>LSQX01230832.1_pt1 | contig 36243 bp, 32 predicted proteins | sample 654561 | NCBI WGS metagenome assembly LSQX01 (sample SAMN04489861, study PRJNA283612) | anaerobic digester metagenome | isolation source: 4 biogas reactors fed with cattle manure at either 37C or 55C with and... | place: Denmark: Kongens Lyngby | collected 2014 | reverse complement strand
CAGAGTAATTTTACACTAACAAGCAGATGTTTAGCTTAAATTTACATTTATTGCACCATATGTTATACTCAAAGTAAGCTCTTAAAAGGGGTAATGAGTATGCGCAACAATGAATATAAGGATTTGGTTAAATTGTTTTTCGAAAGCGGAGAACCCTTTGCAGCCGGCTTTTTTGAAGCCCCGGAGCGGAATAGGTTTTATCGCTTTGCACGGGCTCAAAGGGTTTTTTGGGAAAACATGATCCTTCCTGCATATAACGGAGGCCAATTGTACCCGACAGGGCACAGATTTCAGGCACGGTATGCCGTTAAACCCGATTATTCATATACATTCTCAATAGACTGGGAACTGTTAAAGCAAAAAGGATGCAAAGGAGTTGAAGCTTTACAGCAAGAAACATCTCTCTTGCAGGGAAAATATACACCCCATACGGTTGGAGGATTCTGTTATACCCATTCCATTCCCAATTACAGCCGCATCATTATGGAAGGACTTGACTCGTATGAAGAACGCATTATGAAACTGGAAGCAGGCGATTTTCGCGACGGCCTTCTTGAAATAATTGCCGGAATACGCATATACCGGGATAGAGCCCTAGCATTATTGAAAAAGGCAAATGCCCCACCCCGCCTGATCAAAGCGATGAAGAAGGTGCCCTTTTTACCGGCGGAAGATCTTTATGAAGCCGTTGTAGCCTGGAATTTTATTTATTATGTTGATGGCTGCGATAATCCCGGGCGCCTTGATGAAGGGCTGTATCCATTTTATCAGGGTGAAAACATCGAGGATCTTCTTCGAGAATTTTTTGTTAACGTGGATCAAAATGATGGCTGGTCCAGCGCACTCGGACCAAAATACAATCCGCTAACACTTCAGGTCTTAAAAGCAATCAAGGGATTGCAAAGACCCAGCCTTGAGTTACGCGTTACAAAGTATATGCCCCCCGAAATCTGGGAAGACGCAGCAGAAGCTTTAATCACTGGATGCGGTCAGCCGGCCTTTTACAATGAAGAAGCTTATCAAGCAGCATTGACCCGACGATTTCCGCATATTCCTAAATCGGATTTGGAGCAGTTTAACGGTGGCGGATGTACCGAAACCATGCTGGCCGGCATGAGCAATGTGGGCTCTCTTGATGCCGGAATCAATCTGCTGCTTATTTTCTCCCGGTATATGAGATCAGCGCTTAAAAACTGCAGCGATTTTAATACTTTTTATAACGGTCTGATCGATGAGATCAGATCGGAGGTGGCTGATACCCTGGATATTGTCAATGAATATAAAAAAATACGCTCCAAGGTCCGTCCGCAACCGGTCCGCACTTTGCTGGTTGATGATTGCATTGATAAAGGACTTGATTTTAACGCCGGCGGTGCACGCTACTACTGGAGTGTAATCAATCTGGCGGGACTTGTCAATTGTATTGATTCCCTTCTGGCTATAAAAAAGCTGGTTTTTGAGGATAAAGAATACAACGCAGAATCTTTCATACAAGCCCTTGATGAGCAGAACCCATCCTTCCTCTTAAGGTTGAGGTCATGTCCCTGTTACGGAGTGGATGATGATAATGCGGATGCCCTTGCATCACGATTTACAGCCGATGTTTGCGAGAGCTTGAATCAAAGGACACCGTATTTAGGCGGTGTGTTCTTGCCTTCATCAATACAATTTACCACATACACCGTTGCCGGTTCAAATATACCCGCCACTCCTGACGGGCGTTCGTATGGAGATCCCCTGGCCGATTCGATTGGACCTATACACGGCAGGGATACAAAAGGACCAACCGCTATGCTGAATAGTGCAGCAAAACTGCCTCAGAAATTGATGCTCGGAACCCCGATTTTAAACATCCGGCTTCAAAAAAATTTTATACGCAATCATTTGCAGGCATTAATTACGGGATATTTTAAGCAGGGAGGCATGCAGGTTCAGATCAGTTGCGTATCCCGGGAAGACATTTTGGACGCAATGGAACATCCTGAAAGACATGAGAATCTTATTGTACGAATCGGAGGTTATTCGGAATATTTTAATAGATTATCCCCTGAGCTGAAACAAACGGTGCTACAAAGAACGGAATACAATACACTATATTAGTCAACGGTATTCTCTACTGAAAAGTATAATACATTTACTAAGAAAACATAAAAGGGCCATCGGCAGTTGGCCCTTTTATTGAACATTATGACACCGGTATGCATATTCTCTGACCTATCTGAAGCCTGTTTGGATCCACGCCGGGATTGGCTGCCATTATGGCCTGTACCGTTGTGTTAAACCTCCTGGCCAGGCTGAAAAAGGTATCCCCTGCCCTTATTATATACGGTGTGGTACCAGCAGGGCAGCCGGTCGGTGCTCCTATGGGTATGCATATCCTCTGGCCTATCTGAAGTCTGTTTGGATCCACACCGGGATTGGCTGCCATTATAGCCTGTACCGTTGTGTTAAACCTCCTGGCCAGGCTGAAAAAGGTATCTCCTGCCCTGATAATATATGCAGTGGTCCCGGCAGGACAGTCGGTCGGTGCTGCTGCAGGAATACAAATACGCTGCCCAATCAGCAGAGCATCCGGATCTACCCCCGGATTGGCTGCAATCAAAGCCTCAACTGTAGTATTAAATCTTCTTGCCAAGGAGAAAAATGTGTCTCCGGCCATGATGGTATATACAAACGTCCCCGGCGGACACACCGGCGGAGGAACAGCTGCCGGTATACAGATGATCTGCCCCACCCTCAAGCTTCGCGGATCAATTCCCGGGTTGGCTTCAAGCAGATCATCTACTGAAACGTTAAAACGGCGTGCAATCGCAAACAAGGTGTCTCCCGCCCGAATGGTATAGAAATTACCTCCGGGACAGGACGGAAATTGCGGTTGCATGGGTATGCATATTCTCTGTCCGATCTGCAAGCGGTTAGGATCAACCCCGGGATTGGCAGAGATAATCGCGGCTACCGTCGTGTTAAATCTTCTTGCAAGGGAAAAGAAAGTATCTCCCGGCCTAATAGTATAAGGCATGGTACCGGGAGGACACTGCTGCATGACATAAAAATCCATCGGGTATTCCATCGTCCCATTACCTCCTTATCGCATTACTATTACAATATATTCAGGAGAATAATGAACTGTTACCCGATGGCTGATTTTACAGGAAAGCTTTTACTCCATTATATAGCTTCAATATAACGCCTTAAGTTTTCCGCACCTATGGAGATGCCCGTAATGGGATCTTCGATTCCCTCAAACTCAATAGAAACCGTTCCATCGTAGCCCGCTTTTTTAAGCTGCCTTAAACACTGAATAATCGGAACATCCCCGTGCCCGATTATGGCACCCCGCAGGTAGTTCTCTCCTCGGCTTTTAAACCAGCCCTTCCCGGGATCGGGCATCATTCCCGATTTCACATGAAAATCCTTCACATGTACGTGAAAAATATAAGGCAGCAGCCTTCCCACGGCCTTCTCTGGCGGTTCGTCAACGCAGAGGAAATTGCCGATATCGAGCAATACCCCGAAATTTGGATGGTTAACGCTGTTTACCAGCTTTTCAACTCTATCGCTGTCCTGACAGAAGTATCCGTGATTCTCAATAGTTGTCCTGATTCCCAGGTCCTGTGCAAATTCGGTAACTTCACGACAGCCTTTAGTCAATAAAGGCAACACATCATCAAAGCCTCTTGCATTACCGTACCCCTTCGGCACACCCCAAGCTGCGTCATGGCGCATACATGGAACCCCAAGGGCTGAAGCTATCTTTACCTCTTCCTTTACCCTTTCTATTTCCTTGTCCAAATCTCCACCGGAACCCGTTACAAAATCCGCTGCTACAGCGTAATTAACAATCTCTAACCCCAGGCTTTTTGCCTCATCTCTTATCATTTCAGCATATGAGATCAATGTTTCCCCTTCGGGGGGAGTAGACAGACCGGCAAACTCTATGGCTTCAAAACCCATTTCCTTTGCCTTTTTTAATACTTCCAACGAGCTTAGATTGCATCGGCTGTAGCTGTAGGAGCTAACTCCTAGCTTCATGCTGGATTCCCCCTTATGTTTTTATAATTACTGTACCGGTTAAAAAGGAACTCGGCTACTCACCGAATTCACAGCCGGCACAAAAAATCTACAGGATAAAGCATGCCTTTTTTGAACCCACGATAAAACCGTTATCATTTTTTATTTCGTTTGGAAAGCTTGTATTCAACCGCTCAATAGTTGCTTTATTGCTGTAGCCGATTTGCTCCAATATAGATGCAATAATAAGCGGCCATTCATCTGCTGAACCATCTTCAATTTTCAAAACAAAACCCAGCCTCTCCTTCTTAAGCCCGAAACAATACACTCCCATGGCTCCGCCTTTGGCCACTATGTTGTCATCCTGCAGTAAGGTGGAACACACACTCCTGGTACCCGCTATCATTTCCGGGTGGGCATTCATAAGCGTAACAATACGTTCAACAGCGCCTCTGACAGCATTGTCACTGATCAGGTCGGGACAGGCAAGCCTTAAAAAAGCATTGGCAAGAAATTTAAGGGGCATTGCGAACACCGGTACCCCACACCCGTCAACACCGATCTGTATGTCGTCCTCCGGATATCCTGAGATAATAGATATGTGTTCTTTTATCAGTTGCTGAACGGGATGTTCAATTTTCCAATAGCCATCCATTTCGTGACCCAGTTCCTTGCAAAGCATGAGAATTCCAAAATGTTTGCCGGCACAGTTGTGGTATATCCTCCTTGGTTTTGCCATACATATTAGCTTATCTTCCCCGATACCGGTTTTTTTCATTATAGATTCAAGAGCTTCAATATGAAAAGGTTCGGCCATATGGGAAGCACACAGGATGGCAGCCTCCTTACCCTCCAAACCGAATTTTTCCACCAACCCAAGCTTAAATACGGGAATAGCCTGTATAGGTTTTGCAGTAGAACGCATGTATGTCATGCGGTTTTGATCGCCCACGGAATAAACAATCCTTCCGTCATCTGATATACCGCATATAAAGCCCCGATGTACGTTTTCTACAATGCTGCCTCTGTATTCTTCAACCAATACTTCACTCAAAGTTATTCACCTCTGTTTAATTATAAATTTGCCGATATGGCGCATAATAAGTGGTTGTATTCAGGACTTCCATTTTGGTAACCGCTAACCCCAAAAAAATAAACTCCCAACTTAAAACAATTTGTCCGTCGGCTATTTCCTTCAGTCCGTACACATCATAAAAAACTCATATATTTCAGGATCCCTTCGTTTCAGGTTAACAGGCTTCATGTTCAGATCGGTAACGGCATGTACCGTATATCCCTCAGCCAGCAGGACACCATCTTCATCACGAAAGATTTTATACTCCATCGTGAGCCTTGCACCTTTAAATTCCTTCATACGCGTGCGTATGACTACCATATCGTCAAATCTTGCCGGTTGCCTATAAAAACATTGGACCTCAATAAGGGGAAGCATCCATCCCTTTTTCTCAACATCCCTGTATGACATCCCCTTTGCCCGCAAAAAATCACTTCTGCCAATTTCAAACCACACTATATAGTTTGAATGATGTACAACTCCCATGCTGTCGGTCTCCTGATATCGAACCCTTATTCGTGTATCCACCTCTAACACCTATATCATCTCCAAGCATCTTGCTTTTCTACCAGCATCCAATCCATTCTATATGGACAGAATCCTGGCAAGCTCGTACATGCTTTCATCAATCTCCTTAGGCATTGAGAGGGCTTCATCTATATCGTAATCCACTATCCTGGAACCGCGGACAGCCACAATCCTGTTTGTTTTTCCTTCAAGTAGAATGTTTACCGCATATGCTCCCATTCGGCTGGCCAACAGTCTGTCCATTGCTGTCGGGCTACCGCCCCGCTGAAGATGGCCAAGCACGGTAACTCTGACTTCAAAGCCGGTCTTCTCTTCTATTTCCTTTGCTATACTGAATGCATTACCCGCTCCTTCGGCCACTATTATAATATACGACTGCTTACCCCTGTTCTTTCCCTGGATCAAGCTTCTGCATATTTCATCGATATTATATTCTATCTCGGGTACTATCACATTCTCGGCCCCACCGGCCAGGCCGGAATATAAGGCTATATCGCCTGCACGTCGCCCCATAACTTCAATTATGTTGATCCGTTCATGAGATGTTACGGTATCCCTTATTTTGTTTAATGCATCGATCACCGTATTTACCGCCGTATCAAAGCCAATTGTATAATCAGTACAGGCTATATCGTTATCTATCGTACCTGGTATGCCAATCACGGGCATACCCAGCTTGCTTAAATCCCTGGCCCCTCTGAAAGAACCATCGCCGCCAACAACAATGACAGCATCAATACCGAAGATCTTCGCTATATTGTAAGCCTTTTTTACTCCCTCCGGGGTTTTAAACTCTTCACAACGAGCGGTATGCAATATGGTCCCGCCACGGTGTATTATTTCTCCAACGGAAGCAGCGCTCATCTCCTCAATGTCACCGCGGATTAAGCCGTTGAAACCGCGGCGAATGGCCATTACACGCAGTTTGTTGTAAACCGCTGTGCGCACCACTGCCCGGATGGCAGCGTTCATGCCCGGGGCATCCCCTCCGCTGCTCAATATTCCGATCGTTTTCATGCTTGCTTCCCCTTCCCCTCTTTTATTGTGTTAAAGTCATCGTCTTATTACAATGGCTCTCATTTCAACAAGTCCGGATACTTCTACAACAAATGCCGGCATTCCGTTATAGCTCTGTGAGCTTCGTGGGCTTCGGATTTAGGCACGATTACTTCAAAAAAATTGTCCTCTGGGGCCAGGTTTTTATAAACAGGTTTAATCTTTACCAAAAACCCTTCAGTCGTTAAAAGTTCTACTATTTTATCCGCTTTTGCCTTACCTTCAGCCATGTACACCACTACCCACATCACAAGCCCTCCCATTTGTCGTGGCCATCAATCCTCATCGCTACCGGATATTATTTCACCGTATTTCGTCAGAATTCTGGCTTTTCCCCTTATCTTAATTGCAGATGTATTTTCGGTAAACTGAGCTATCATAACCTCACCCTTGTCCAATTTTTCAGTATGATGAAATTTGGTATCCTTTCCCCTTGTCATGCCAATAATACTGACACCATCCTCCTTGGCCAGCACGCATATATAATCATCATAGATTAACTGATCATTCATTGTACTCCCTCCTGCTATTATGGAAATGGCTTTTATCGATATATAGCATTATTGCTATATACGCCGGTTTCATTATATCATATAAAACTGGGCTCCTTCTACCTGTTCATATCCCCTATTTATCGAAACTAGCCTATCAGCTTAACACAGTCTTCTCCAAGAACATCAGCCAGGGTGCTCAACAACTCCTCGTTACCCTGCACCCAGAACTCACGATTAGCAAGAAACTTCTTGCCCGTTTCCTCCATATAAAGGTAAACGGGTATATTGCCGCTGTACCGCTTCAGAATAGGGCAGATCTGCTTGTTTACATCTATATGGATGTTCCTTTGTATCTTAAGGAACAACTTCTTTTCCTTGGCCGTCATCTTAACCAAAGGCCTTACTTCATTCATAATAATCTTTGGATCCTCATCCTCCCTTAAGCTTAGCCTTCCATTAATAACCACCAGGCCGTCCTCCTCCAGCAGGGGACGATATTTTTCATATATACTTGGAAAGACGATAACCTCCACGCTGCCGTATAAATCCTCCAGCATAACAAAAGCCATTATCTCGTTGCTCCTTGTTGACTTTATCTTTTTGTCAACTATTATTCCTCCTATTTCAATGGATGAACCATCGGTTAGTCCATTATTGGCCAACACATCATCCTCAATGCCATTTTCTGAAGGCTTTAGCGCCTGCAGGTCAAGAGTAGTATTCATGGAGTCAAGTACCTGTTTGTATTCGCTCAACGGATGCCCGCTTATATATATTCCGGTTACCTCTTTTTCCATGGCCAGTAGTATTTTTAGAGGAAACTCATCAATCTCCGGCAGTATATCCTGGGACAGAGCCTTATCCTGATGAGCATTCAAACCTTCAAACAGCGATAATTGACCCTGGATATTCTTCCTGCGTTCCTGGCTTATGCTGTCCAAAACCTTTTCATATACCGCCATCAGCTGTGAACGGTAAATACCCAATGAATCAAAAGCCCCGCATTTTATAAGGCTTTCAACCATTTTCTTGCTGACTCCTGCTGACTCCACCTTTCGGCAGAAGTCGGTAAAACTTGTGAATTCACCCTTTTTTTCCCGCGCCTCGATAATTGCATATATTGCTGATATGCCCACATTTTTTACGGCAGCGAGGCCAAATCGTATCTTGTTGCCTGTTACAGTGAAATTGGCCCGGCTTTGGTTCACATCAGGGGGCAGTACATCAATGCCTTTTTTTCTGCAATACTGAATATAGGCAGCAACTTTACCCGTATTTGTCATAACACTGGTCATCAGGGCAGCCAGGTATTCTACCGGATAGTGATACTTTAACCAGGCGGTCCAATACGCCACCAGAGCATACGCCGCTGCATGAGATTTATTAAAGGCGTATTTTGCAAACTCCGACATAACGTCGAAAATCCGATCGGCTACATCCTTAGGAATCCCCCTGGAAAGTGCTCCGGGCACTACCGTGCCCTTCTCTTCATCCTTAAGTCCGTATATAAAATTCCGCCTTTCTTCTTCCATGATATCGGCTTTTTTCTTTGACATAGCCCTCCTGACCAGATCCGATCGTCCCAGGGAATATCCGGCAAGATCCCTTACAATCTGCATAACCTGCTCCTGATACACTATACAGCCGTAGGTAACCCCCAGAACAGGCTCCAGTGACTCATGTATATATTCTATTGATTCAGGATTGTTTTTGTTTCTGATATATTGGGGAATCTGGTCCATCGGCCCGGGTCGATAGAGGGATATACCGGCTATGATATCTTCAAAGGTGTTTGGTTTTAGTTCCTTCAAAAACTGCCTCATTCCCCCACTCTCCAATTGGAACACTCCATCGGTATCCCCCTGGGACAGCATATCGTATACTCCGGGATCATCCAGCGGAATCTCTTCAATATTCACGCTTTTACCGGTGTTTGTCTTAATAAGATCAAGTGCATCCCTTATAACCGTCAGCGTACGAAGGCCCAGAAAATCCATCTTTAACAGTCCAAGCTGCTCAATTATCCCCATAGAAAACTGGGTTGTAATGATGTCATCATTCTTTTGCAAAGGAACGTACCTGGTTATAGGTTCCTTTGAAATAACCACACCGGCCGCATGGGTCGAAGCATGCCGGGGCATTCCTTCCAGCTTTTTGGATGTATCAATGAGTTTTCTTACACGATCATCCTCATTATACAACCTTCTCAGTTCAGGGTTTATCTCCAGAGCCCGCTCTATAGTCATTCCCAGTTCAAAGGGGATCATCTTGGCTATTCTATCAACTTCTGCATAAGAAAAATTTAAACTTCTGCCCACATCTCTTACTGCAGCCCGTGCAGCCATAGTTCCAAAGGTTATTATCTGGGCGACCCTGTCCTTGCCATATTTTTCGGTCACATAATCAATAACCTCCTGCCGCCTTTCATAACAAAAATCCACATCGATATCAGGCATGGTTATCCTTTCAGGATTCAAAAAGCGTTCGAACAGGAGGTTATATTTCAACGGATCAATTTGAGTTATATCCAGGACATAGGCCACAATGCTGCCGGCTGCGCTTCCTCGTCCCGGCCCCACCATAATTTCGTTTTCCCGGGCAAACTTAATAAAATCCCAGACGATCAAAAAATAATCCACATATCCCATCTGCTCGATAACGCCCAGCTCATATTCAAGGCGTTCCTCAACCTCCCGTGTAAGCGGGAAATACTTCCGCTTCAAGCCCTGATAGCATAGATGCCTTAAGAACTCGGTTCCGGTATATCCTTCAGGGACATCGTATTTGGGCAGGTGAACCGAATTAAAATCAAACTCAACGTTGCAACGCCGTGCTATCCGCAAGGTATTTTCTATCCCCTCAGGGCAGTCCTTAAAGAGCTGCATCATCTCTGATGGGGACTTAAGGTAGAACTCATCGGTTTCAAATTTCATACGATCCTCATCATCTACCGTTTTCCCAGTCTGAATGCACAGCAACACATCATGAACTTCGGCATCCTCTTTTTCGATATAGTGAACATCATTGGTAACAACCACAGGAACACCTGTATCCCTGCTTAACCTCAAAAGCTGCTCGTTTATGAGGTTCTGCTGCTCTATACCATGATCCTGCAGTTCCAAAAAGAAATTATCTTCACCAAAAATCTTCTGAAGGCGAAGGGCCAGATCTCTGGCCTGCCTATATTGGCCGTTTATCAACAATCTAGGAATATCACCAGCTAAACAAGCGCTAAGCCCTATCAATCCCTCGCTGTATTGAGACAGCACATCGTAATCGATCCGCGGTTTATAATAAAAACCCTCAAGAAACCCCATGGAAACCAGCTTGACCAGGTTCTGATAACCCTTTTGGTTTTCAGCTAACAGAACCAAATGGGCATAATTATTGTCAGTGCGGGGTTCCCTGTAGCTCATGGACCGGGGTGCGATATATACTTCACATCCAATGATGGGATGAATTCCCCGGGCAATGGCTTCTCTATAAAAATCAACCACACCGTACATAACACCATGGTCGGTTATGGCAATGCTGGACATACCCAGCTCCTTACACCTGTCAAGCAGCTTCGGAATACGGGCCGCCCCATCCAACAAGCTGTATTCGGTATGAACATGAAGGTGTACGAAATTGCTCATCCGGGTATAACCCCCTTTTATTTCCGCATACTTCTTGCCGAAAGCAGCGCCTTTGCCACAAGCTCCTTATCATGGCTGCAGGTTACCTCGACTTTGTTGGAATTTCTGCCTTCCTCAATTACCCTTGCACACACCGTCAGTCGATCGTCCAACTGTACCGGCTTAACGTAATATATGGTGAAACTATCCAAAATTATATCGGTCTGTTTATGCTTTCTTATAGCGACGCCAGCCATGGTAGACAACAGCATGGCCATAGCACCCCAGCTTGCGGTGCCTATCTGATTGAGGAGCATAGGTGATACCTTCCCGTTAAAAACCATGCAGTCTTCCGTCTTCGTGCTTTCAAATCCGCTTAACACCACATCTTCAAGGGTTTCTCCAACCTGTGGCTGACTCCGCATGTACTGAAGCGCCTTTATGACGTCCTGGTTGGTCACTATTCCAATCAGCTTTTTGTTCTCTGTAACGGGCAATAATTCGATACCTTCCCAAATCATAACATGGGCTGCATAGGCAATAGTGGTTTTGGCCCCAACGGTAACGGGATTGGGCGTCATAAGATGCTGTATGGATTTTTCATTGGAATGGACTATATCCTTCGATGTGACTATACCCACTACATGGCCATTGGAATTAACCACGGGAAACCTGCTGTGCCCCGTTTTGTTAAAAAGTGCCCGCCATTTTTCGATGCTATCATCAACGTGAAGGCGAATCGGGTTGTGTACCATTATATCTTCAACCAACAATATTTCCTTCTTGATCATCTGTTCCGAAATCGCTTTGTTGATCATTGTTGCAATGGTAAAGGTATCATATGTGGATGTTATAACGGGCAACCCCTTTTCATCCGCCAAATCCCGGATCTCCTGGCTGCACATAAAACCGCCGGTTATCAAAACCGCACAATCATTCTCCAGTGCTAAGCGGTGTGCCTCTTCCCTGTTGCCAACTATCAGCAGGCTGCCGGACGACAGGTATTTTTTCATGGCGTCTATGGTCATAGCACCGATAACAAACCTCGACAGGGTTTTATCCAAACCTTTTCTCCCGCCCAGGACGGTGCCGTCAACTATCGACACAACCTCGGCATAGGTTAGCCGTTCAATATCTCTTTTTTCCACCTTCTCAATTCTCAATGTGCCGGCCCGGGGAAAGGTCTTTACATATTCCTGATTTTCGGCTTCCTTTATGGCACGATAAGCCGTTCCCTCGCTTACTCCCAGCTGCTGGGCTATCTTACGAACCGATATCCGGGTTCCGACTTCCAACTGTTTGATATATTCAATTATACGATGATGCTTTGTACTCATGCCCTACTCCCTCGTCAAATCCACATTATACGATACTATTGTACCAACTTCCCATGTCTGAAACAATATGCCCGAAAATTTTACTTAAATTGATGAACAAAACGAAAAGCAGCCTGACAAAGTTGCCGCAAACACCTTCCCGTAAATTATATTTATCTGCACAGGAAAAGCTACCTAATTGGAAATGTCATTTTGGGGAATATCCGAGAAGTTTGAAAGAATCAATTTCTTCATTGCATGCATGGCTCTCTCTTCATCATCCCCGTCAATTATAATGGTTACCTCATCTCCTTGCTGCACCCCCAACGACATTACCCCTAATATGCTTTTGGCATTTACCTTTTTCGTCTCCTTTGTAATCCATATACGAGAAGCAAATTTATTGGCCACCTGAACGAACAAAGCAGCCGGACGTGCCTGAAGACCAGCCTCATGGGCTACGGTGAGCTTGGCTTCCAACACTTAAATCTCTCCTTTCCTTCTCAGATCATCGGCTATCCTGTCCAGTTTTCGCAAACGATGATTAACTCCTGATTTCCCAATAGGAGGTATAAGCATCTCACCTAATTCTTTCAAGCTGGCATCAGTATATTTAAGCCGTAATTCTGCGATCTCTCTCAGAGAAGGAGAAAGCTTATTTAGTCCGATACATTCATCAATAAGTTTAATGTTCTCTATATGCCTAAGAGCAGCATTGACGGTTTTCTCCAGGTTTGCCGTTTCACAGTTCACGAGCCGGTTTATACTATTACGCATATCCTTCCTGACTCGTATGTTTTCCAGCTCCAGCAGGGCTCCATGGGCCCCAACTACATTTAAAAAGTAAACTATATTTTCGCTTTCTTTTAAGTATACCACATAATTTCCTTTCCGCTCAATGCTTTTTCCCCGCATATCAAAACACTGCATCAATTCTAACAGATCCATCGCATATTGCTGATTTCGGGTTGTTATCTCCAGATGATAAGTCCTCCTGGGATCGCTTATGGAGCCGGTTGCCAGAAATGCTCCTCTAAGATAAGCTCTTTTACAGCACTCCTTTTCGATCAGCCGGCAATAGATACCGGTATATATATCTGTACTGTTGACTTCATTGGTATAAAGAACATGAGCATCCTTCAGGATTTTTTCGGCCTGGTCGGGCTGAAGAACGGATACCATGTACACGTTATTCTTTCTCAAACGCCGGTTTTTCCTTACATAAATTCCCGGATGAATGGAGTAAAGATTTCTAATGAGCATAAACATCCGGCGGGCTACCGCTACATTCTCGGTGGTAAGATACAACCTCACCTTTCCATTGCCCGAAAACAATATGGTCCCGTTTAAATAAATAAATGCTGCAAGCTCGGCCAACCTACAGCAGCTTTCTTTCAATCGAATACGACATAACTCACTTTTGGCAGATGACGAGAAAGACATATACCTCACTCCAATTATACTCTTTTGTTTATTCGCTCCCAGGCAATCCTGACAATTTCCCTTGCCAGTTTCTGAGGATTATGGCGGATCAATCCCTTGGAAAAATCAGCGAGGTCTGCTGAAACAAACTCTACATTTATATCCCTTTCATCATCCTTGCCTCTATATTCAACCGGAGCCGCTCCTTCCAGACGATATTTGGCCAAAAGATCATCGGGAAGCTTTGCCGAATTCATCAACACAACATCAATCAGCTTAGCTCCCCCGTGTTTCATAATAGCCCTGACATGATCGGCAACGGAGTAGCCGGTAGTCTCACCGGGCTGGGTCATTATGTTGCATACGTATACCTTAACGGCTTTGCTCTGCTCTATAGCTTGTGCTACCTCGCGGATTATAATATTGGGAATTATGCTTGTATACAGGCTACCGGGACCAAAAACGATAACATCTGCCTCTTTTATTGTGTGTATTACTTCCGGTAAAGCTTTGCAGTAGGGTTTGTCAGTTGATATCTCAACTATAGGACTGTTTTTCTTAATCTGTTCCTCGGGAATTCTTGACTCGCCGCATATCACGGTTCCATCAGCGAGTTTGGCTACTAAATGGATATCTTCTAGGGATACAGGCAGCACTCTTCCTGTAACCGCCAATATATTCCCGATCTTCTTTATGGCGTTTTCAAAACCGTTTGCTATATCGGTCAGGGCGGCTATAAGCAGGTTCCCTAAATTCTGCCCCCTCAACGAGCCCTCCTTAAAGCGATACTGGAAAAGGCTTTCCATTATCGGCTCTACATCAGCCAGGGCCAATATGCAGTTGCGTATATCACCGGGAGGAAGTATACCTAAATCTTCCCGCAGCATACCGGAACTGCCGCCGTCATCGGCCACGGTTACCACGGCTGTTATATCCCTGGTATATAGCTTTAAGCCACGCAGCAAAGTGGATAGGCCGGTTCCGCCACCTATAGCCACTATTTTCAGATCCCTGGAAGTTATATTTTTTTGCTGCATCCAGTTTTCAAATTTCTCTCTTACGGCGTTATTTTTTCTTATATGCCTGACCAAATATGTTGCTAAAATACCTATCAATATTCCTGTAATAACTCCAAAAATAAAAAGCTGCATTATCCATCACTCGGCTTCCCCAATTTGAATATCTCTATGGTCAACGTTCACGCGATGCCCCTTACTCCTAAGAAAATCATATACAGCATTGGCTATTGCTACCGAACGATGCACCCCTCCGGTACATCCTATCCCAATAACCAGCTGGGATTTGCCCTCCTTTATATAGTATGGAATTAAAAAGCTCAGCATATCATCAAGCTTGTCAAGGAAAATCTTGGTCTCAGGATAGGAAAAGATGTATTTTTTTACATCATAGTCCATTCCGGTTTTTTGTTTGAGTTCGTCCACATAGAAGGGATTTGGCAGAAAGCGTACATCCAAAATTATGTCTGCATCCAAAAGAATGCCATACTTAAAACCGAAAGAAATAACCGATATGAGTAGATTTTGGGAATCACGATTATCTCCGAAAAGGTTCAGCAGGGTTTCCTTAAGTTCTTTAGGCTGCATATAGCTGGTATCAATAACGTATGTGGCTATTTCCTTAAGCCGGCTGAGTCGCTCGCGTTCCATATTTATTCCCTGTATCACCCGGCCTTCCTTTACCAGGGGATGCATCCGCCTGCTCTCCTTGTAACGCTTGATCAGCACCTCATCGGATGCATCCAAAAACAATATTTCATACTCATAGCCAGCTTCTTTTAGCATATACAGACACTCAAAGAGATCGTCAAAGAAGCCGCCCCCTCTTATATCCACCACAATAGCAATTTTATCTATCTTCCCCGATGACTGGTAACACAATTCAGCAAACTTCTGGATTAGTTTGGGCGGCAGGTTATCAACGCAATAGAAACCCATATCCTCCAAATATCGTATCACCAGGGTCTTACCTGCACCAGACAATCCCGTGACAATAATAAAACGCATTCTCTTCGACTACCTCCATCCCCCTGGGTTTGTTTCTTCCAAGCCCTGGAGCTTTGTTTCTATTATTATAACATATTTACCGGACAAATTCCCGGGAATTTGCAATCCTGCCGGACGGCACACCGGCTTTTTGAGCTATCATTATCCCTCTGGACAGTTCACCTACCTCTTCTGGTCTATGGGCATCGCTGTTTATAACAAAGCAAGCTCCTTCATCCAATGCTATCTTTACATACTCTACCGTCAAAAAGCCATGATAGCCATTAATCTCTAAAAAAACGTTGTGTTTGGCAGCATTTCTTGCCAAAATTCTGGTATCAATATCTATTTTAGCACCGGGATGGGTAATGGTGTGAATTGGATAGCGTTCCATGGCCCGTACCATAGCCATGGTATTATCGTGCCGGATTTTCTCCCTGTCCTTATGGGGCAGAACGGAATAAAAGGCGTTTCTCACAAAAAGCTTCCAGCCGTCCTTGGCTGAATGAGGGATCACGGCCTTATGAAAACCCATTAGAATTATATCAAAGGCTTCAATATACTCTTCAGGTATGTCTATCTCTCCATCCAAACCGATAAGATTGGCTTCTATGCCAAACAATATATCTATATCATGGTATTTTTCCCTTAAATCGTTTATTTCCCTCCGTATATGATGAATATCACGGATGCGCATGCCGAAACCAAAATGATTGAAGCCGTGATCGGCGATTGCAATCTTTTTTAAACCTTTTCGTCGAGCCGCAAGTACGTTCTGCTCTATGGTGCCCTTTCCGTGGCTGTAGCGCGTATGGGTATGAAAATCTGCCGTTAAGCAATAATCCATTGCATAAGCACCTTCATTCTTCACCAACAATTCTGATCTCCTGCTCCAGCTCTACACCTGTAAATTCCTTTACCCTTTGCTTGATAATTTCAATAAGCATGATTACATCTTTCGCCGTGGCTTCTCCCAAATTGACGATAAAACCGGCATGCTTCTCGGATACCTGGGCATCCCCTATACGAAAGCCCTTTAAGCCGGCGCTTTCTATCAGCTTGCCCGCATAGTAGCCTTCAGGCCGTTTAAAGACGCTGCCTGCACTTGGCAGGGATAACGGCTGTTTGTCCCGCCTTCTCCTTGCCAGTTCGTTAATAAGAGCCCTTGATTCCTCCGGATCGCCGGGTTTTAAAGATAAATTAACCTCAATTACAACAAATGGTTTCCCCTGGATATAGCTAGTACGATACCCGAACTGGAGTTCATCCCTATTGAAGTTATATATCTCTCCACCATAATCCATTACCTGTACCCAATCAACAACATCCTTCATTTCTCCACCATAAGCTCCGGCATTCATAGCCACAGCTCCGCCCAGGGTTCCTGGTATACCGCTTGCAAACTCCAAACCGGCCAGGCCGGCCTGAAGTGCCTTTTTGGCAAGCACCGACAACAGGGTTCCCGATTGAGCCCGTATGCATGTCCCTTCAACCCATATCTGATTAAAAAGACCCGACATCTTTATTACCACGCCTCTTATTCCCTTATCTCTCACCAACAGGTTTGAGCCATTGCCCATGATCAGGAACGGAATGCTCCATTTTTGACATGTGACCATGATATGACGTATATGTTCAACCCGAGACGGGATAACAACAATGTCAGCCGGTCCGCCAATTTTGAAGGAGGTATGATTTTTCATGGGTTCATTCCTAAGAACCTGGTTGACGGGAATGTGTGCAACCAAATCGTTATATATTTTTCCCATATCCCTATACATAGTCCGACTCCCAGTACCTAATATAGCATTTTACCCTGCATGCTTTATTTCAGGCATAAGCAAATAATAACATCATTTAGTTTATACTATTTTTTTCACTATAGCAAGCACCACTTCATATATTATCCATATAAGTCATTCTTCAAAACCGGAGGCCTTTTCCAATTCAAATTTTATTTTGGCCTGCGCATCTTCTCCCTGTTTTCTCCAATGGGTATCAGCGGGACTATAGGTATAATTTTTTAATGAAGATTCCAGCAAACTCATCTGAAGATCATCGCTGTAAATATCTTTTATTGAAGCTATAACCGGGAATGCACCAATGCTTTTAAGCTCCACCTGGGCTTCATCTTCAACCAGCATCTTCAGAAAAGAAACGCACAAGTTGACTTTTTCTCCGTACTCGGATTTCATTATACCGTAAGCTGCCACTTGATCCGTAAATAAACCCTTCTTGCCGTCGGCTGGAACCGCCTTTACCGTTATATCAAAACCCTTCCCCATTTGCTGCAGACTCCGCATCCTATATATAGACCTTACATTTCCCAGCATCAACCCGACCCTGCCCTGAATGGCAAACAATTGCCATGCTTCATCAAATGAATAATTCATCATATTTTGCGGTAAGGCTCCTGCCTCCCTGTTCCATTCGAGTATCATATTATAAGATTTTTCATCTATTATTGTACCTCCATCTCCATGAATAATACTCCACAATGGGCGGGAATAATCAGCAAAATAGGTGCAAAATCCATAATACTGTTTTTCGCTTTTACCTTCCATTTTACGGAATGTCAGACGTCTCACCGTCAGGTCAATAAATGCCCAGTCCAGTTCTTCTTCAGGGATAATAATGTTTGCCTCCTGCAGCAGCTGGTTATTGAATATCAAAACATAGGGTGCCATCATCCATGGTACCCCGTAGATCTTTTCTCCTTTTGTTGTACATTTTCTGGCAATATCGTGAAACCTGTCAATCTCCTTTTCGCTAAAAAATGGTCCAAGATCCAGCAAGAGTTCCTGCGGAATAAGCTCCTCATACAGCGGTAACGCAATTATATCGGGCAGGACCTCATCCCTCATATTGCCCTCAAAGTACATTTTCATTCTCTCAGGTGTCATCTTCCTTACATCAATGAATACACCTGGATTTTTTCTTTCAAAGCGCTGAATTTGCCTGTTTAACCAGCCTGCATTGCTGCCCGTGCCACATTCCACATAGTTGACATCCCACAGGGTTATCAGGCCCGTCCATTCAGGCTTTTTAACGGTAAGAGGTTCCAATGGGTCAGGCAGCTTTATACCTGAGGTCAATAATCTTGCCCCTATTATAATGAGCGCTAAAACAGTCCCATATAAAAAAAGAGCAAACGGCTTTACTCTCAACTTCATTTAATCACCCCAAGTAAAACCTTCACTCCATTTATATGGGCAGATTTATTTCAGTATTCCTTACCAGTAAACATTGCTGATAAATAAACAAAAACCTGCTTCAGCTTTTTTTGGCTTGAAGCAGCTCATTGAGCCTGTTATCCAATTCCCGGGCAGCATGATATCCCATATTTTTTAACCGCCAGTTCCTGGCAGCAACCTCAACAATGATGGCCAGATTTCTTCCAGGCCGAACCGGGAGAACTATTTTGGGCAGCTTTACTCCCAGTATCTCAATATATTCTTCCACAAGTCCCAGCCTATCATATTCCTTATTGTTGTCCCAATTTTCCATATATATAACGATATCCAAAGGCTTGTTGTTTATTACGGCACCCACTCCATACATGGCCTTTATATCAATTATTCCTATTCCCCGTATCTCCATGAAGTGCCTGATAAGCTCCGGAGCCTCTCCTATAAGCCGGTTTTCGGCCACCTTTTTAATTTCAACGGCATCATCAGCTACAAGGCGATGACCCCTTTTTATCAATTCCAGGGCCGTCTCGCTCTTTCCAATGCCGCTTTCCCCCATCAAAAATACCCCCGCTCCGTATACATCCACAAGAACGCCGTGCCGGGTTATTCTGGGTGCCAGGGCGGATGAAAGATAGCTTGTAAGTCTGCTGATAAGATTGGTAGTAACAAGCTGGGAACGGAATACGGGACGGTTGTACATTACCGCACATTCGACAAGATAGTCGGGTATGTCCATCCCCCTCGACAGAATAATACAGGGTATATCGTAACTTAACAAACGGCACAACCTTTCCTGCCTGATCTCAGGTTTCAGACCATCAAGATATGTCATCTCGGTTTTGCCCAATACCTGGATCCTTTCGCTGGCAAAGTAATCAAAAAATCCGGCAAGTTGGAGGCCCGGCCTGTTGATATCGCTTGTTGTAATCTCAATATCAGACCTGTCACCCCTGTATACAACCTCAAAGTTTAATGCCTTCACAACGTCGTCAAGCCCTACAGAATTCAAATGACCTTCCCTCCTTCCACGATAAATTTCTCGATTACATGGGCAACCCCGTCTTCATTGTTGGTATATGTTACATAGTCCGCCTGGCTCTTGACAATCTCCGATGCGTTCCCCATAGCCACTCCCAAACCGGCATATCTCAGCATGGTTATATCATTAAAGCTGTCTCCGATGGCAATAATCTCTTCCTGCTTTATACCGTGTTTACCGGCCAGAAACTTCAACGCATTTCCTTTGGTAGCTTCAATATGCGTAAACTCCAGGTAATTAGCCTTTGACACGACCACTTCCAGCCTGCCCTCGTATTTTTTCCCAAAGTATTTCTGCCACTTTTGAATGTTTTCGGGCTCATCAATCATTACAAGCTTGGTCGGCTCACATGTCAGAAAATCCAGGAGGGGACCCACCGCTTCTCCTTCAATCCCGCTTACCCTACGGTAAATATCCGAGTACCTGTTATCCTTTTCATAAAAATACATGTCATTTACAAACACCTGCAGATGCACGTTATTCCTATGGCATTCCCCAATTATTTCTCTGGCATAATCCAGGTCAACGGGAATATGCAATAGAACATCCTTAGACAAGGAATTGGCAATAAGCGCCCCCTGATATGTTATAATCGGAAAATCAATACCTAGATGCTTAACAAAGGGCGTGGTAGCTCTAAGCATTCGCCCCGTTGCAATGGTCACTATAACGCCCCGATCAACAGCATGCCTGATAGCCTCTTTATTCTTTTCACTTATTGCTATGTCGTCATTTAGCAGCGAGTCATCCAAATCAATGGCTAGCAATCTGTATTTCAAATACTGTCACCTCAATATCTTGCTATATTAAAAAATCCTTACATGGTTCGTTGCCTGAGCGGAATAATTGCCCATGCGATCAAATAAGCTATAACCCCTCCGAACATAGCGGTGAATACGGTTATGAGCAGCCAGGCAAGCCTGATAACGGTTGAATCAATCTCAAAATACTCGGCAATACCCCCACAAACACCGGCGATCTTTTTATCGGTTTCGGATAAATATAATTTCTTCACTCGACACACCCCCCATATAAACGGTGGATAACAATATATGACAGTATATAGTATATACGCTGAACACAGCCGTGTCCAGCATTGATTTGTCACTAATATTTGAGGTATTCAAGAACATTTTGGGCAGCCCTGCGATCCATTCCCTTTATATTGGCCAGCTCCTCCAGGGATGCATTTTTGATGGCCTCTATGGATCCAAAATGCTTAATCAGTATTTTTCGCCTTTTTTCGCCAATTCCGGGAATTTCCTCAAGCAACGAATGCAGGCTGTTTTTTTTCCTGAGACTTCGATGATAATTCAAAGCAAAGCGGTGTGCCTCATCCCGTATTCTCTGCAACAAATGGAGAGCAACTGAATTTTTTGGTATGTCAACCGGCTGATCCTGGCCGTCAACATATACCTCTTCAAATCTTTCAGCTAAACCTATAACAGGAATACCCTTAAGCCCTAAACCCCTTATAACCTTAACTGCTGCATTTAACTGTCCCTTGCCACCGTCTACAAGCACCAGATCCGGCATGCGGGAAAACTTACCGTCATCGGCGGATTTTCCCTGCTCCATCAATCTTTCCTTTTCCTCCAGCCCCCGCTTAAATCGCCTTTCTATCACCTCGGCCATGCTGGCAATATCGTTAGGACCCCTGACCCCCTTTATCCTGAATCTCCTGTAATCGCTATTCTTCGGTTTTCCTCCCTCGAATACAACCATGGAAGCCACCGAATCGGTTCCCTGAATATTGGATATATCGAAGGCTTCTATTCTGTTTGGAAGACGGTTTAAACCCAGACAGGCTGCCAGCTCTTTAACAGCTCCTTCAGTCCTGGCCTTTTCTCTCTGTATGCTTTCGTTAATATTCTGTAGTGCTTCAGAAGCATTACGCAGCGCCATTTTCATCAGTTCCCGTTTTTCGCCCCTTTTGGGAACATGCAGGTATACTCGGTTACCTCTCATATTGGAAAGCCACTTCATTATAACTTCAGCATCATCTATTTCATCCTGTATAAGTATTGTTTTTGGTATATACTGGGATACAAGATAAAACTGTTTGATAAAGGACGAGATTACCTCCTTGAGTTCGGTCCCCTGGGTATCCTCCAACACCAACTGCTGAGCACCAATAAGCTTGCTGTTCCGTATGAAAAACAGCTGGACCACGGTATCATGTGAACCCTGGGCAAAAGCCAAAACATCCGTATCCTCAACGGCAGTTGTATACACTACCTTTTGGCTTTCTAATATTTGCTCCACAGCGTTAATTCTATCCCTTAAGCGGGCAGCCTTTTCAAATTCGAGATTATTGGCTGCCTCGGCCATCTTTGTCCTCAGCTCTGCAAGCAGATCTTCATGCTTTCCCTCAAGGAATTTGACAACCTGCTCTATCATTGCCATATATTCCGCTTTATCCACATTTCCCTGACATGCTCCCAGACATTGATTTATGTGATAATACAGACAGGGGCGCCCGACTTTCTCCCCCTGTTTTACCTTCCTGTTGCAGGACCTTACGGGAAATATCCTTCTTAGCAGCTCAACGGTTTCTTTCACGGCTTTTGCACTTGTGTAAGGCCCGAAGTATTTGCCGTTATCCTTTTCCACCCTTCGGGTCACTACAACCCTGGGATACTCCTCTTCCATAGTTATCTTTATAAAGGGATAGCTCTTGTCATCCTTGAGCATAACATTGTATTTGGGCTTATACTTTTTGATCAGGTTACATTCCAGTATAAGGGCTTCCAACTCCGAATCAGTTATAATATATTCAAAATCCCGTATCTGGTTCACCATGGCTCGAATCTTTAAGGAGTGATTCCTGGAGGATTGAAAGTACTGTCTAACCCTGTTTTTGAGCGACACGGCTTTCCCCACATAAATCACATTACCCGTATCCTCTTTCATTATATATACGCCCGGCTGATCGGGCAGATTCCTTAATTTTTCCGTAATATGCTCCATACCGATCACTGTCCTTCTTTAAGCCAATTATGGAGATAGTTATTCTTATAGCGCATTCTTCCCCCACCGTTAAGTACCAGCCAATTTGCACTATCGTGTTGACCAAATTCTGCTTCCTGGAGTTGAAGCAAAAGACCACGGGGGTGTTTATTAAAGGCTTAAATTATTATAACATACAGTCGGTCAAGTATACCAGCACTCCATTCCCCCTGCCTCTGTAATTGATTATATTTCCCGTAAACAATAAAATTCCCTGACGGGAATTCTATTGGAAAACCTTACAGTCTTCATACCTTCCTTTCGCTCCGGCTTTTACAGTTTTGAGTATTTCCTCACCGCATTTATCATTGCCTCAATGTTTTCCCACGGAACCTCGGGTTCAATGACATGGGTGGGAGCTAATATAAAACCGCCTCCTTTGCCCACCTTCTGTATCATTTCCCTGCAAACCTCATCCACTTCTTCGGGAGTTCCGAAGGGCATAACGGTCTGGGTACCGATGGTGCCCCTGAACGAGAGTTTATCGCCAAACCGCTCCTTCAGTCCGACGAGATCCATGCATTCAGGCTGCACCGGATTTAGTATATCTACTCCGATCTCTATTAAATCGGGTATAATTTTCTGCACGTTGCCGTCGCTATGATAATCAATGATAATATCCTCTTTTACTTCCCTGGCTGCATCTATCACTTTTTTCAATCTGGGTTTCAAATATTTTCTCCACAGTTCGGGAGACATCATCATGTCCAACTGAGTAGCCACATCATCGCCTACATGAAGGATGTCCACACCTGCATAAGCGTATCTTCTAGCACATTCACACCGTATATCGGTTATTCTGTCCATATGATAGCTGGCCAGTTCGGGAGCGGTCAGCATATCAATCATAAACCTTTCCATCCCCCTTAAATACCACGCTATTTCAAAGATCGTTGTTGCCATGGGCGCTACCACAACCAGATCCTGCTGCTTCAGTTGGTCGACCCTTTCAGGTATTTCCTCCCATCCGTAGTCCTTCACGGGATCCGGATATGGGTATCTTTCAAACTCCTCAAGGGATTGAAAACTTTCCATGGGGTGCAGCATCCTGGTAAAATGTTCCAATGTGCCTTTTTTGTGCCCCACTCCCCATTCATTGAAGACAACCTCACCATCCAACCTATCAAAATATTTTCTAAAATCAATATTTCGCTTGTAGGGCCTGACCGCTACATACCTCATTGGAAAATCATAATAACTCCTGTAATCCTCCGCCCCGGTCTTTTGCTTAAACCTCTCAAGCTGCGACGGGCATAATTCAAATTCAAAAGGCACGTATCCTTCCATCTGTCGCCTAACGGTTCCAAAAAATTTCTCTCTTTTTGTCAGGCTCATCCAATCCATCTCCTTTATTTACAATAATAAATTACTACCATCCATAGAGATGGCGCTTATGCATGAATGATGACTTCCGCTATTGGATTGTCCATACCAAATAAAGCAGGCTAAAGCCATCCGTCAAATCAGCGGGGTATGCTCAAGAAGGAAAGTTTAACCAGAACATTGTACAGCACCAAAGTTATGGCCGCATCAACCAGATGATGAAGCACGGTGCCTAATCCCACAACAACAAATGCCTGATTGAGATCATAACCAAAGGGGAGTACTATCAAAGCCTCCAGTAAACCATGAATTGGTGCGGTGAATAACAACACTATATAAAAGGGCACCTTTTTGCTGTAAGCATACGCTCCCAGTCCGCCAAACACGGCGTGCATCAAGGCTCTGGCCCCGATAATCGGAGATGTGCGGATAACAAAGCCTATACCCGATACAACTCCCATAAATATGGCAACGGCAGGACTTATGGCCATTGATAGCAATATAGGCACATGGGATGCAATGGTAGCCGAAAAGGGTGGAATGTGAACCATAAGGGGGGTGTTGGCAAAAAGCAACGGTATTAAAAGTGCTATGGCAGCCAGCAATCCTCCAACTGCAATATCCCTGGTCTTCATGGTATCTATCTCCTTCTTTGTCTGGGGATAATTATCAGCCACAATTCATAGTCTGTAAGATATAGCGGTGTTGATCATGCTTTTTGCGAATTGTCAGCATAACAACATTATAAATTCGGATATCTGTCTTGTCAAGTGTCTTGTCATTTGTCTTGTCATAACCGGGATGTACAATAATGTGCTCCTCATGGCATACCCTGGACAAGCTGCCAGAAACAACTCTTTGCAATAAAACAAAAACTTTGCTCTTTACAGAACAAATTATCACTTAACATAACAAATTATCAGTTGGATTCAATACCCCAGTTCAACGGCTTTTTCAATAACCTTTCTGGCAAGTGGTGCAGCTTCACTCCCCCCGGTTTTGCCCTGTCCCACATCCTCAATCAACACGGCAATGGCCAGGGTAGGATCGGCTGCCGGAGCAAAACCGATAAACCAGGCAAGATTGCTGTTGTCGGAATTGACAGAACCCCTCTCGGCAGTACCGGTCTTCCCCGCGATTCTAACCTTTTTGGACTGAGCGTTTCTGCCGGTCCCCTCCAAAACCACCGTTTCCATCATCTTTTTAAGTATGCTTGCATTCTCGTGTGATATGGCCTTTTTATATACCTCGGGTTGAAGCTGCTTTTGAACATTTTTGTTTCGCCCTATAACTTGATATACCAGCTTGGGTTCCATCATTATTCCGTCATTGCCGATGGAAGCTGCAAGCATGGCCATATGAAGAGGGGTAACAAGAACCTTTCCCTGCCCTATAGCGCTCCATGCCAGTTCCAGATCATCAACCCTGTAATTAAGGGGGAGGCTGCTGGGTGTAACCTTTATATCGTCAAACAAAAAATCATCATTAAAGCCGAATCGTTTGCCGGTGGCCAACAGCTTTTTCCAACCTATTTCAACGCCAAGCCTGGCAAAGAAGGTATTACACGATACATTAAATGCCTGTCTGATGTCCACTTCACCGTGCGCATTACCCCGATAGCATCGAACGGTCTGGCCGCCAATGGTGACATCTCCCTGGCAGTTAAATTTTATTTGTTGCACATCCTCAATATTATCAAAAGCAGCTGCGGTGGTTATTATCTTAAATATGGAGCCCGGAGGGAAAAGCCCCTGGGTGGTGCGGTTGACAAGGCTGTCACCTTCAACCTTTGATATGTTATTGGGGTCAAAAGTGGGATAACTAACCATTGCAAGTATTTCACCGGTTTTGGGGTTTAACAATACCACGCTACCCTTTTTCTTCTTTTCTCTAATCAAACCGCTGACATACTCCTGCAGCCTTCTATCCACGGTAAGAACCACATCGTTGCCCCGCTCCTGCGGCAAAAAGGCTTTCTGGTATATCCTCTCAATCAGGCTGTTATTATAGCCCATTAAGTAATAGATATGGAAGGCCTCTACGCCCATCCGGCCGTACTCGCTGTTATGAAAGCCAACAACATGTGCCACACTGCTGGCCTTGGAATAATATACCCTGGTATAGTAATCTTCTTTTTTGCCGGTATCGGGATTCCTGACGGTCTTCTTCTCCGTCCATGCCAGTTTCTCTCCATTCCTGTCCAGGATATCCCCTGGGATAATCTGGGGCTGCCTTGCATCCATCTTAACCCTGGTATTGTATGAATCGGAAAACCACCTGTTTCCATAAAACAGCACGGCATAACAAAAATATACAATCAATGCCACATAAAGCCCGACCAACAATATGAGGACACCAATCGTATTTCTTTTAATCTTCTCCATAATCATCACCCATATCATCAGACTGCTGCTCAATTCCCCCTTGTATTGCATCATAGTTCTTTGACGCAATTGCCTCAATTATACCTATAAGCCCAAAGCTCACCAACATGGAGCTTCCTCCATAGCTCACAAAGGGCATGGTCACTCCCGTTAAAGGAATAAACTTTACCACACCGCCGATGATGGTAAAACTCTGAATTGCAAGGGAGACAGCAGCACCCATAGCCAACAGGGAATCACCCGGCTCGCGGGCTGCCAAAGCCGTGCTGATCCCTCTTAACATTATCAGCATATACAGACCAATTAAGGCTATTCCTACCAAAATGCCCATCTCCTCACATATGGCAGCAAAAATGAAATCAGTTCTGGATGCCGGGATGACGTGCGGAGAGCCCAATCCAAGACCTAAGCCAACCCAGCCTCCGCTGGCAATGGCAATAAGGGATTGAGCAATCTGATAGCCCTTGTTCTCGATATCAGCCCATGGATTTCGCCATGCCGCAATGCGGACACGAACGTGTCCAAACAAAAAATAGCTTATAACCGCGCCAAGGGAAGCTAACAGTGTAGTGCAGCAGGTTATCAGCAGATCGCTGGTTGCGATATAATAAAGTGAAACAAACAAACAGAAGTATAGGAAAGCCGCACCCAGATCCTTCTGCAGCACCACCATCAGAATAACGAGTGCCATAAATATAAAGACGGGCAGGCGTTTTATCCGGGATTTTGGTTGTTTTAACTCGGCACTTAATACAAATACCAGTATAATCTTTACAAATTCAGAGGGCTGCACGTTATATTTGCCTATGGTTATCCAGTTCCTTGCACCCCCTACTTCCTTTCCTATTATAAGCGTTAACAGCAGCAACCCGCACCCGATTGCCATCAGCAGATAGTTCAATCTGGCCCAATGTTTAAAATATTTAGTATATATTATGAAGAAGAGCATTATAATGCTTCCCATTAAAAACCATTCCACCTGTCGAAAAGCAAGGTCGGGATTCAGCCTCTGCAGCATAACAAAGCCGACAATGCATAGAGTATCTACCATCAGGAGCAAATATTTGTCCACTCCGGCAAAAAAATAACTGATAAAGAGATATTGAAATAAAAAAGCTGCCGATATGAGAACTCCCAGAACTATAATCAGGAGATTGATATTGTCTCCCAAGGCCAAAAGTATCATAGAGCTCAGCGCAAAAAGCACCAGAATAAACGGAATATTTCCGGTGGACTCATTATACAAGTAGTTTCTGCTAATAAGACGCCGCCATGTGGCAAGAAAGCTGCGCACAAATATATACACGATAAGTAAAACAAACCAATACCTAAGGGTCAGCGCCAGTATTTCATACTGATTAGCTGGCATACCTTCACTGCCTTTCTACACCTTGTATTACTACAATTCTAACCCTTCATGCAAAAAAAGTAAAGGTGTGCGAAAAATTATCATAATCCTCTCGTGGACAAACAGGTCCTCACCGGTAATATTCAAATTCAGTATCAACATCGCTCTTTATATTTAAAAAATGGGTAGATAGATACCTACCTACCCATTTCTATAAGGCCAATAATCAAAATCCTTTCCAGTCGATAATAACGGGCATTTTTTCCCTCGACGATTCAAATATGGCTTCAATGATGTTGTCCACTGCAAATCCATCAATAACATCCGGGTGTATCTGCTTCCTCTCTTCGAGAGCCTTTAGGTATGCCTCAACTTCCAAATGGAATGCATTAACAGGTGGCATACAGTATTCGGTACGAGTCCCGGTAGCATTATCATAATGCACTAGCAATATACCATTGTTTTCTGACTTGTTCCAGGTGACAGTATAGAACTCAAGCATGCCTTCGGTACCAATGATCTTCACGAATTCATCCCAGCCGTTCCTCTCATATCCTGAACACCTATTATTGTTGGCAGCAACATCAAAATGTACTACCATGCTCCCATCATATTCGAATAATGCGTTAACACGCCTGTCAAGATCCGTACCTTCGATATAGTCGACACTTGCATATACAGACTTCGGCCTTCCAAGCAGAGAAAGCATCAGGTCTATCATGTGACTCCCGCTGCACATAAGTACCACACTTCCGTTTCTTTGCCGTACTTCTTTTAGAGAAGCCAGTCTATCTTCCGGTATCTGATCTCGATCAAAAAGATTGCCCCATGGTTGATATGATCTTATGTGAGCATGAAAAATCTTCCCCAGCTTCGGTATAAGCGCCTTGGCCTTATCATATGCGGGGAAAAATCTCTTCATATAGCCGGTTATAAAAATCCTGCCCGATTCCTTGGTTGCCCTGACCACCTCTTCTGCCTGGGCAGCACTTATTGTCATGGTTTTTTCGCATATCACGTCTTTACCAGCTTTCAAAGCGGCAATGGCCATTTCTTTATGCAGAAAACTGCCTGTAAATATACACACCGCAGTAACTTCGGGGTTATTTATGAGCTCATGGTAATCCCTGGAATAGCGGGCTTTGAAGTAATCCACATAAGGCCTTGCCCTCTCCTCATCCACATCACAGATATGTACTACATTAGCACAGAATTTTTTGAGTCCGCCGTAATGATGGATAAATATCTCACCGCAACCTATAATTCCTATATTCGGCTTCATAATATTCCCTCCAAATCATTTACCATTATCATCTTAACTGTGTTCTCTTTGTCATTTTTCAATGTCAGCATAGCCTTCTCTATGTCCTCCAACTTGAAGGTGTGGCTTATAAGTTTCTTAACATCCACTAATCCATCCCTTACCATATCAATGCATCGCGGAAAATAAATAGCGGGAACGGCATAAGAGGCACGGAGCTGAAGTTTTTTGAAATGAAAACTGTTTGCATCAAAAGTAATGTTGGCACCTTCTCCATATTCTATACCTATGAATGCAATTATACCTCCGTACAAAACTGTATCAATAACCCGAGGTATCACTTTCGGCGGTGCAGTCACAAGGACCTTTTCCACTCCCCCCTTGTCAAACTTATAATTCTCTATATCTACCTTGTCGGTAAATATAATCTCATCTGCACCATACTCCCTTGCTAGCTCGATACGCCTTTTAGATCGGGAAGGTTGGGCTGCATAAATCTTTCTTGCACCCATGAGTTTCGCAATCCTTAAAGCCATGAGCCCGATAGGACCGAGGCCTATTACAAGCACATCATCATTTAGCTTAATGTCAGCGGTATAGGCAAGATCAAGAGCAACACCCATTGGCTCTATCATGGCCGCTTCTTCGAAGGAAATTTTGTCGAATTTAACGCAAAGCTCTTCAGGAGCAATCATGTAATCCGAAAAGCCCATTGGTTCTTTTCCCCAATTATAATTGGGTCCTGCATAACAAAGATCATTTCTGCCGTTCCTGCAAAGATCGCATTTGCCACAGTAGGTACTGCTCTGCAGAGCGACTTTATCACCTACCTTCACCGTCTTTACTGCCTCACCCACTTTTTCGACAATACCAGCAATTTCATGGCCAAATGTCATCCAATCCTTAGCAAGAATAGATGCGTTATGCAGATCCGTTCCGCAGATTCCACTGGCTTTAACCTTAATAAGTACCTCATTGGAAGCCAATTCTCTTATAGGGACATCTTCAATCTTAAACTGATATGGAGCCTTTACATATGCAGTTCTCGTTCTCATGCGAACCCCCTCCGCTAATTTACCTTTTATTTTATGCAAAGTCATGCTTGCCTCTTTTTTAAAAATATTTCAACAATAACCGGAAAGATTCTGAGAGTAAGATGATTCAATATTTGAGTTTATTATCAATCCTTTGGTTATTCGCTTAACTTTAAATAATTTGGTTGTAATTATTACGGTAAGTAATATAGAAATGCAATGTTCGAAAGTTACAACTTCATTGCCTGACACCACAAATTGTTTCTCATGTTTACGGTACATATAAATTATTATTAAATTATTTAAAAAAGCAACAGCTTTTTTGAAGATATTACCTCGACGCATGGATATTTACTCTCAAACCCTAAACAAGAATTAGAAAGAACATCCCAACGTACACTAACTCAGAGGAAATTATCTGATAAAACCAATACGGATAATTATTCCGGTAAGTATCAGCTATTATCATTTACTTCTTTATAAAAATGCAGAATGATCAATTATACCTCAGCATGATATAATTTCCTGAAATTGAGCTTTGTACTATTTGAAAGGATGCTTTCTCTCAATTTTAAATACATAAGCATAATCACAAGGTTTCTTATCAGGGGTTTTGATTATGAGGCTGTTGTCAATTATCCGCCAAGACAATTCTTCATCTATGCCCAACATTCTTACAGAAGCTATCTCGGATTCGTATAGCTTCTCTCCTATAGTTCTGATTATAACCTCATGTTCAGGCCAACCCAAACAAATGGCATAGAGAATATCATCCTTTACCGTAAATCGAATATCCTTCGCCGTATACCGAACCTCCTGCTCCTCGCTGAAATACCCTGCCTTGGTCATATGGGTAGGGCCTTCACCGTATACCATCCACGGTGTAGTGCCATAGATAGCCTCTCCATTTACTTCCAACCACTTTCCTATCTCCAAAAGAATCTCTTTTGCCTCTTCTGGAATTTCTCCATTGGGTTTAGGCCCCACATTAAGCAGCATTAAGCCATTCTTACTCACATTATCGACCAAATAATGAATTAATACATCAGGAGTCTTATACCTGGCATCCAACATATATCCCCAGGCACATCCATCATCCACAGTTGTATCGGTAATCCATTCGTGGTAAGTCAGTTGATCGTACCTCCCCAGCTCTAAATCAATTACACCACTGCCCGGCGCCATGTCATGCCATTTATAGGTCACTACAACCTCTTTATCCCATTCTTTAGCTTTATTGTAATAATAGGCCAACAATTCACGTTTGTAATGTTCCTGAACATAACGAAGTCCGAAATCAAACCAAAGCATATCGGGCTGGTATTTATCAATAACCTCGATCGTTTTGGCCAGCCACCTATCCAGAAACTCTTTGCTTGGTTTGTCCTGCAAAGCCCACTCATCATTTCGTTCTTTATTTTCTAATCCGCTTTCCCCCCATTCCTGATTATGCAGTTCACCGTATAGGCCCGTATAACTGGGATCTGAAGTATCGTATTCCTTCTTCCAATGAGGGAAAAACCACCAATTTTCAGCGTGGTGGAGCGCCACCATAAATCGCATGTTTTGTTTCCGTATTGCCCTCTCTAACTCACCTACAATATCCCTTTTAGGACCCATCCTTGCTGCATTCCATTTGCTATATTGGGTATCCCACATAGAAAATCCATCATGGTGTTCTCCAACAGGGCCTACAAATTGAGCACCGGCTTTTCTGAAAAGTTCGGCCCATTCATCTGCATCAAACTTTTCTCCTTTAAACATGGGGATAAAATCCTTGTAGCCAAATTTGGATGGATGTCCATAAGTTTTTACATGATATTCATATTGTGGAGTTCCTTCGCGGTACATATTATAGGGATACCAGGTAACATTCGGTCCATAAGCTGGAACCGAATATACTCCCCAATGGGTATAAATGCCAAACTTTGCATCCTTAAACCATTTGGGAGTAATGTGATCTTTCAGTGAATTCCAGGATGCTTTATAAGACATATGAAACCGCCCCTCTTATTTTTTATTCCTACCTTATTTTTTATTCTCAAATTACAAGATTAAACATTAAACGCAACACTTTTTGAGAAAAAACCCATGTTTTTTCAAACTGCAAAAGAGAACATTATCAATTAAAAGGGTAGAGATTTTCCTAATTAAACTCAAAAATCTCCACCCTTTCATTATAAACACAAACAAAATAATAATTGTTTACCGGCCAAATTTCTAAAATCAGTTATACTACAAATCCATACACCAAATCATTAACACTCCCAAAACCATTTGAATATACAAGGTGTTGCAAAAATAGCCTATTTTTGCAACACCTTGTATTTGTCAATCAACTATTTTCCCAAATACTGTCTATCGTATGTTTCTTGCATGATTTCAATATACCGATCAATTCCTATTCTCTTCATTTCTTCAACATATTTATCCCATTCAGTATCAATATCCATATCTCCCGTAATAAATCTGGCAGTACATTCATCCTGATATTGGTGCAGAGCAGTGCCTAATTCACTTACTTCCTCAACCACATCCTCCGAATAGAACAAAGGTGGAATTACCTGTTTTGGTCCATACATCTCGTAATAATTCTTGCGTGCCTGATATAAAATTGTTTCATGATCCCACTCACCCTGAGGAACAGCCTGACCAAATCGCTTTTCATTTGTTACAATCTGCGGGTGCGGTTGTCCCCAATGTGAATTATGCGGCTCTCCATATGGTAGTATAGGTACATATACTGCCGGTCTGCCATCAAGACCAACTTCACCCTCTTTCGCCCTTCTCCAGTCCACATTTTCTTCTCCGCTCCATGCAAGTGATTCTATTGGATCCAGTGTATACTGCCCATCTCCCCATCTAAAAGCAATTTCAGGATATTTGCATACATTTGTTATAAAGAAACACTGACTAACACTTGTTGGATACTGAGGTGTCTGTCTTAATCCGGTGGGTCCTTTAAGCGGAGCTAATGGAACAAACTCTTCTTTAGTAGGCTTTGTTTTATCAGCAAAATATACACTTCCTGCAGGGATCGCTCCCACTCTGCAGCCATCTTCACTCTCAACAAGCATCCTTAAGTGATTAGTATCAGCAGTAAAGCATTCCGGATCTATTAATCCTTCACTATAAAGTTTTCGCAAGAATTTTAGTCCCTCTTTCCAACCCGGTTGTATTGAAGCACAACTAAATTTGTCATTCTCAAGCATAATAGCTACATTATACGTAGAATGACTATAGATAAAAGGATTCATCAAAAAGCCATCAATACTTCCATTCCAATCATTGGGCGCACAAGAAATAGGAATTTCATCCTTTTTGCCATTACCATTTGGGTCATTGTCTCTAAAAGCCACCATAACTTCATAAAATTCGTCTGTTGTTTCCGGTGTTTTAAGCCCTAAGTTATCAAGCCACTTCTGATTAATCCACATTCTTTGCGAAAAATCGCAATGATAGCACTCGTTGTATTCCGGCAAGCCATATATATTACCATCAGGTGCAGTTATCATACCTTTTACCATTGAATCATATTCAAATACTTGCTTGATACCCACTCCTAGTTTTTCAATGTAATCATTAAGAGGTAAAAGAATACCCTGAGAACCATAAGTTATAATCTGAGCTTGGGTTAAACCGGTCATAAAGATATCAGGCAAATCTGTTTGGCTTGCCAGCATAAGATTAACCTTTTGACCTGCATCATCCCTTGATACTTGCATCCATTCAATATGAACATTGGTTTTTTCTTCATACCACTTTGTTACCTTGTTATCCGAAAAATCTCCAATCCATGGTTCAGGTGCAACAAAAACACGGAGAGTAACCTTTTCTTTTACAATAGGAAATACCCCCGGTGGTGACATATTTCCTTCCCAGTCATCACTCTCTTCCTGTCCCTCTGTTTCTCCCTCTTGAGGAGTTTGTAGTTCTTTCTGTTCTTCTTTGTCAACCGTACTTTCTTCTGGTTTAGCCCCGCTACAACCTTGAACAAACAAAACCAAGCACATGATCAGTATAAGCAATATACTTAAATATTTTCTCATTACGATACCTCCCTTTACCTCTCTTTTTCTTATCATTGAAACAACCAGTTCCTTATTTACCAATAAAGATTACCACCCCCACTCCATTTCAGTTATGTAATGATTAACACTTCAAAACACAAACCACCTCCTCTCTATGTTTTTTGTTTTTTGCTTATCAACCCTTAATGGCTCCGATCATAACACCTTTTACAAAATATTTTTGCACAAATGGATACATACACAACACGGGAGCACTGGCAGCAACTATCAAAGAGTATTTCAGTAACTCTTTTATGCCTTCTCTTGCCTCTATCTCCTCCATTCTTACTCCGGCAATCATACTTACATCTATTTCACTTAATACCAGAACTTCCCTGAGTATAAGCTGTAAAGGAAATAGCTTTTTGTCATTTAGATATATAAATGCATTAAAAAACGCATTCCAATGCCCCACTGCATAAAACAACGTTATTACTGCTATAATCGCTCCGGATAAGGGTATTACCACTTTAATAATGAATTTTGCATCACTGCAACCATCCAACTGAGCTGCTTCAAGAAGTTCATTCGATATGGTCGTTTGAAAATAAGTTCTTGTTATAATGACATTCCACACTGACAATGCACCCGGTATAATCATTACAAGTCTATTATTGATAAGTCCGAGTTTGTTGATTAGTATATATGTAGGTATCATTCCTCCTCCGAAAAACATAGTAAAAGCAAATAATCCCATAATTATATTTCTTGCCTTAAAATCAGGTCTGGATAATGGGTAAGCCGCCATAATCGTCATAATAACATTTACTATTGTTCCGAAAAACATGTAATAAAAAGAATTTGCATAACCACTTAAAATATATTTATGTTCGAAAATAGCTTTATATCCTCGTAGGGTGGGCTCTACAGGAAATAACCATACTCTACCTGCCATAACAGCACTGGTCGAACTAAATGAAGAGCTAACTATAAAAATAAGAGGATATAAAACGACAATTAACACCAGACTAAGTATTACATAATTAATTGTGTCATATATTTTATCCGCAATGGTCTTTTTTATCTTTGCCGTTGCCATCAATAATCACCCTCTTTTACCACAAACTTGTTTCGGTTAACCTTTTTGCTATTCTATTTACAACAAGCATCAAAAACAAATTAATAACAGCATTAAACAAGCCTATAGCAGCTCCATAAGAATACCTGGGAATTTGTGAAGCAAGACCCACTTTATAAACATACGTGGCTATTACCTCCGATGCTTGTAAATTTAATGAATTTTGCATAAGTATGACTTTTTCAAACCCTACATTCATTATTTGCCCTGCATTTAGTATTAAAAGGATAACGGCTGTAGGCATTATTCCCGGCACATCAATGTAAATCGTCCGCTGTAATTTTGTTGCTCCATCTATAATTGCTGCTTCATGTAGCGTTGGATCAATCCCAGATAAGGCTGCTAAGTATATAATGCTTCCCCATCCCGCTCCCTGCCATATACCTGACCAAACATATATTGAACTAAAGTAACGTGGTTCTGCCATAAACAAAATGGGTTCAAAGCCAAACAGCTCAATGATCCGGTTTACTATCCCAAATTGCGGAGACAAGAACTGTATTATCATACCTACCATAACCACTGTTGAAATAAAATACGGAGCATATGTAACCATTTGCACTGTCTTTTTAAACATAATCTTCTCAACATTATTAAGTGCAAGTGCTAAAATAATAGGTATTGGAAATCCTGCAACAAGACTATATACACTGATTGTAATGGTATTTCTTAATATTCTTCCGAACTGGTGTGTTGATAGAAATTTCCTAAAGTGTTCAAATCCTACCCACGGACTTCCCCATATCCCATCAGTTGCCCTGAAATTTTTGAATGCAATTTGAACACCATACATGGGTATATAGTGAAAAACAATTATATAAACCACAGGAAGCAGAATTATCAGGTATAGCTGGTAGTTTCTACTCATTTCTTTTTTTATAGCTTTACCCATTGCCCTTGTCCGTCCGGATAATATCCCCTTGCCATTCACATCCCTTGTATACATACTCCTTGTTTGCACCTATATCACCTCAAAACATCAAT
>LSQX01266983.1_pt1 | contig 36281 bp, 39 predicted proteins | sample 654561 | NCBI WGS metagenome assembly LSQX01 (sample SAMN04489861, study PRJNA283612) | anaerobic digester metagenome | isolation source: 4 biogas reactors fed with cattle manure at either 37C or 55C with and... | place: Denmark: Kongens Lyngby | collected 2014 | reverse complement strand
ATGAATTAGGGTTCATGGGGAAGAAATGGGATATGACGGGCATAGCATACAATATAGAATTATGGCGGGAATGTTTAAGAGTGCTAAAACCAGGGGGACACTTGTTAGCATTTGGCGGAACGAGGACTTATCATAGAATGGTTTGTGCAATAGAAGATGCAGGATTTGAAATTAGAGATCAAATGCAATGGATATATGGAAGTGGATTTCCAAAGTCACATAATATTTCTAAAGCGATTGACAAAAAAGCTGGCGCTGAAAGAAAAGTGGTTGGGTTGACCTCTAGTCCAAATGGAAATGTAGGTGGTTATCAAGGAGAAAGATACAAGGAAAAAAGGCAAACAAGATTTGGTGTAGTGCAAGACCAACCTGAAAAATCCATCCCTTCCACCGAAGAAGCTAAACAATGGGACGGTTGGGGAACTTGTTTGAAGCCAGCGAATGAACCTATTGTAGTGGCAAGAAAACCAATAAGCGAAAAGACTATTGCTGACAATGTACTTAAATGGGGAACTGGTGGAATTAACATTGATGATTGCAGGATTGAGTTTGCTGAAAATGATGACAAAAGAATAGGTAAAGGATATGCTCACAATGCTAAAGCAGGGTTAAATATCGGAGAGCATAAAGACAATGCAAATGGACAAGAACAAATACTACATAATCCACAAGGTAGATTTCCCGCAAATGTTATTATTGATGAAGAAGCAGGAAAGCTGCTAGATGAGCAGAGTGGCATATTAAAAAGTGGGAAACATACTGAAAAAGAAAAAAACAGGAAGGCCAAAGGAATGTTTGCGGGTGGCATAGCAAATGAAAATAATTGGTATGGTGATTCAGGCGGTGCAAGTAGATTTTTCAAAGATTGTAGTTATGACAAGGAGGAAATTAGTTGGCTAAGATTACAGCGATATGCCCAATTTGTAAAAGAGAATTTACTGACTATGTGTGCAATAATAGAAATTACTGTTCCAGAGAGTGCTATGCAGAGTCTAAACGTATTAAAAGAAATCCTTGTAAATTATGCGGAAAGCCAGTTAAAAACAATAGACATGGATACTGTTCTAAAAAATGTAATAATATTGCAGAGCCAAGAGGACAGTCAATTAAACAATATGATAATACGTTTTATGAAAGAAATGCTGAACGTATTAAAGAAGAAAGACGAATCAAGTATCAAACAGATGATGAATATAGGGAAAAAGTTAGAACAAGAGTTAAAGCACACGGCCATGGAAAAATTGAAGTGCAACCATGTGAGATATGTGGAAATCCAATTGCTGATAAGCATCATGACGATTACTCAAAACCTTTTGAATACAGATGGCTATGCAGAAAGTGTCACATCAATTTACATGTTGAGCAATGCGGAAGTTGGGGAGAAGGATTATCAATTAGCGAGTAGATTTAAATATTGTGCCAAAGCAAGCAAAAAAGAACGTGGTGAGGGAAACAACCATCCAACCGTTAAACCATTATCATTGATTAAATATCTAATCACTCTTGTAACTCCACCTAATGGTATATGCCTTGACCCATTTGAGGGAAGTGGCACACATGCTCTGGCCTGCAAAGAGTTAGGCTTTAGATACATAGGTTTTGAAATGAACGAAGATTATATGCAAATTATTGAAAGTAGATTAAATGTACGGTGATGATTTTTGCGTGAATATTATTGCAACACAAGCATACAAAACTTGCAAATACATGATATATAACCATATAAACAATCGTGATATGTAGGATATAGAAGTCATAATTGCATAATATTTAGATAAATTCTTTATTTTATACATAATCATGTAAAACAAAGGAGAATGCTATGAGGCTATTTAGCAATGAAACAGTATTTAGAGGGCATCCAGATAAAGTATGTGATCAAATAAGTGACGCCATCCTAGATGAATGTTTGAAACAAGACAAATATTCAAGGGTGGCAGTCGAAACAATGGGCGGTAAAGGGAAGGTATTTGTAACTGGCGAGATTACTACTAAAGCAGAATTTGATACCGAACAGATAGTTAAACGTGTATTAGATGACGTGGGCTATGATTCTGCTAAATATGAAGTGGTGGACAATTTAGGCAAACAAAGCCCGGATATTGCACAGGGTGTAGATAGTGGTGGTGCAGGAGATAATGGGATAATGTTTGGGTATGCTTGTAATGATACAAAAGGGTTGCTGCCATTAGCACAAGTGATCTTGCAAGATTTTAGTAAGGGTTATGACACTTTGCGAAAAACAGACCCTCGATTTTTACCAGATGGGAAAGCACAAATAACTGGGTATTACGATGAGGACTTCAAGCTTCAAAAGATAAAGGCATTTACAATATGCTACCAAAATACCGAACAGGAAAGAGAGCTTACAGACAAGATTTTGATGAATTTGGCAATAAGAATATGCGAGCTATACAATATTGAGGTAGAACAATTTTTAGTTAATCCTACAGGCAGGTTTTTAATAGGTGGTTTTGAAGGCGATGCAGGGTTAACTGGTAGGAAAATCGTCGTAGACAGTTATCATGGCTTTGCTAATGTTGGCGGAGGAGCTTTTTCAGGTAAAGACCCTTCTAAGGTTGATAGGAGTGGTGCGTATAAAGCAAGACAGTTAGCCAAACGTTTTGTCAAACAGTATGGATTAAAGTGGTGCGAGGTGCAATTAAGCTATTCTATTGGTGTGGACAAACCAATGGCAGTTTATGTTAATAGTGACAAAGGTCAGAGGGCTTATGATGCAAGCCTGTACGAAGAATGTAAGCCATTAAATATTATTAAAGACTTGCAATTAAGACAGCCAATATTTGAGCAGGCTGCTATGTTTGGACACTTTGGACGTGGTGAATTTACGTGGGAACAGTAAATATCACATTAAAAGAACGATTTTAGCAGGATTGGAGGATGATGTTATGTTTGAATGGGCAAAGGCTAATTCTGGTTATTTTGTAATAACTATTTTAATAATATGTATTACCATAGCCAATGTTGTAAAATACATTACTGGATATGGCACATATAAAAAAACAAATAGCGAATCGGAACCTTGTCCACATGGCTATACAGATTGGGATGATTGTCCAGATTGTAGACATTAAAGTAAATAAATTGCATCTTTTATAAGGAGGTGTTTCTAATACATAATTATGAAATCATGTTGGCTAATGGCGATAGAGTATACTACAACACCGATATGCCTTTTGAAGACTTCAAAAAGATGATATCAGAAAACGAATGGCTAGAGATTGAAAGAGAGCCGTGGGTGTCAATACCTAATGGATGGAGCAGACGCCCACCTAAAGCGTCATACCAAACCAAAAGCATTGTATATGTTAACTGGGATCAGGAATTAGAGGAAGCAAGAAAAGAGTGGGCTAGGAAGTTAGAGCAACAAAGACCCATCAAGGATGAAATACTCTCGTATATACCAAATTGGAGAATTAAATGGAAGTATAAATGGAGCTATGGCAGGATATGGAACGAAGATGGATATTGGGATGAAGACAAGAGTTTATACCAAATTGGTTTCACAGATGAGTTTTTAGAAGGGGTGCTGGCAGACTGCAAGAAATACAAGTGCAAAAAGAGAAGTTAAAAGGCAAATTTTAAAGAGAGGTGAGTGTTTGAATATATTCACAAAACTCAAATGGAGTGTACAATATAAAATAAGTGGTATTAAAAATTATTTTACCATAAGAAAATATAAAAAGTTATATCCAGATTACATAGATGATGAATATAACGCAGGTTCGCTTAAATTTGTTTGGGGTGTAACATCATGGGATGAATTGACTAGTAAAGTCGCAAGTTTACACACCATGAATGATATCGATATTATATACGACAGAGATACTAATAAATATTGTCTAGGCATAGAAACCGCTTATATGTTTGATGGTGATAGAAAAGAGAATGAGTGTAGGTATTTAAAACAGTTATTAGACGTATTTACCAAATTCATGGATGATAATAATTACTCTAAAGATTATGATATATGTCTATTTATGAATGATACAACTATAAATACAACAGCAGACTCAATAGAAGAATTGTATGCAAATTTTAAGATATATGTCGAAGGATATTGTAGCTTTTATGGACATTAGTTGCAATAAATGACAAGTTTTAAAAGGAGGCTATATGATAGGGCTAAAAAACATATTTAAAAATTTAGAAGGTGCCTCATTGGGTTATCGACTAAGACACATCAGATATGAGCTAAAATATGCGTGGCAACGAGCGTGGCGAGGCTATGATGATAGCATGGTTTTTGATATGAATGATACTTTTATCGAGCTATATAGAGAAATATTAAAAGACTTTAAGGAAAATCTACACGGATATCCCGGCACAATGACAGAAGAAGAGTGGAATGATATTTTAGATGAAATGATTGGCAGCCTTGATCGAATGTATTATGTTCTTTTCAAAAGCGATAATGACGATGCAGACTTAGTTGAGCAAGAGAAGGATAGATTTTTTGAGCTATTTAAGGAGCATTTCTGGAGTTTGTGGGATTAAAATTACACTTTTAATCAAAGGAGGGGCTTATGCTACAAGAAATAGAACGTAAGTTTATTCTAGACAAGTTGCCTAAGATATCGGAGTTAGACTGGTTGGAAACTCAAAATATTTATCAGATTTATATTGCCACAGGTATAGAACAAATCCGTGCTAGAATGCAGGTCAGAGATAGAGATAATGTCAATTATACGATTGCCGTAAAGCGTGGATATGGATTGGTCAGAGATGAGATAGAGATCCCAATTAGCGAAAATTCGTATGACCAAATACGCACTCAATCATATGAATTGGGTAAAACGCGTCATACTATATTAGTGGACGATATCAAGGTTTATATTGATGTTTATCATGAGATTAAACTTATTATTGCCGAAGTAGAATTTGACAATGTACAAGCGGCAAAGCAGTTCCAATTGCCAGAATGGTTTGGTGAAGAAGTTACTGGTGAAAAGGAATATGAAAATCAATATTTGTGGAAGTTGTTAAATAAAAAATAAACACGATGAATAAAACATATGGAGTGATTATTTGGCAAAGAACGCGGGAAAAAAATTTGAAGAAGATTTCAAGAATAGCATTCCTTCCAATATCTACTATTTACGAATTAAAGATCAAGCTAGTGGATTCGGGGAACAAAGTAATCTACGTTTCAGTGCTAAAAACCCATTTGATGCTTTAATGTACTGTTATCCCAATTTGTTTCTACTTGAACTTAAATCAACCAAAGGAACATCATTTAGCTTTGATGGTACCAATCCTATGATTAAGCAACACCAAATTGATGAACTAACTGCGGCCAATAAGCATAAGGGTATCATCCCCGGATTTATTTTCAATATGCGTAAATATAAAAAGACATATTTTTTACATATTAATGACTTCAATAAACTTGTCCAAGACCTTGATAAGAAAAGTATTAATCAGAAAGATATCGTCAGTGCGGGAGCTATTGAGGTTTTTGGAGAGATCAAGAGAGTGAGATATAGATATTATATTGGAGAATTCATAACTACTGTGTCAAGCATGAAAGGGGATGTACTATGAAAGACATAGTGTTACAAGAGGATGTTATAATTGATTCACAACAATATAAGGTAACTCAGTATGCTGATGGAACTTCTTCCATAAAACGCTTTAATGATAAACATAAAATGTGGGTCAACCTAAACTTTACCGACAATAAAAATCTCGAACTAGATAAATATATCCAAGATAACTTAACCCAAATCTTTCTAAATAATAAAAGAATGTCGAGCTGTTGACATTCTTTTTTATTATTGATATTATTATGGATGTATTAATAGCACCGATAGGAGATGAAGGTATGGCAGAACAAAAGAAGAAAAGAGTAGCTTGTCTTTATCGTGTTTCAACAAAGGGACAAGTAGATCAAAATGATATTCCACTTCAAAGAAACGCGTGTCGAGAATTTATTAATAATCAACAAGATTGGGTGTTGGTAAAGGAGTATTATGAAAAGGGAGTATCTGGTTATAAGTTGTCTGCTGAAGACAGAGATGAAATGCAAAGGGCTAAAAGTGATGCTCTTAATGGGTTATTTGATGTCTTATTAGTATTTATGTTTGATAGACTAGGTAGACGTGAGGACGAAACCCCTTTTATAGTTGAATGGTTTGTAAAAAACAACATTGAGGTATGGTCAACCCAAGAAGGACAACAGCGATTTAATGACCACATTGACAAGCTGTTAAACTATCTAAGATTTTGGCAATCATCAGGGGAAAGCTATAAGACATCTGTAAGGGTCAATGAGAGCCACAAACAATTAACTCAAGCCGGAATTTATCGCGGTGGTACTCCGCCCTACGGCTATAAATTAGTTCCTTCTGGACGTATAAACAAAAAAGGTAAAGAATTACTTACTATTGTTCCAGACGAGATAGAATCTGAAATAGTCAAAACGATTTTTGAAATCACTCGGGACAAGCATTGGGGCGGTAAAAAAATAGCTGAATACTTAAATGAAAATGCCATTCCAAGCAGAAGAGGACGAACTTGGAGTGGAAAAACTATTAATACTTTGTTAGCCAATCCCGTATATAAAGGATATATGGTTTATGGAAGAACTAAAGCGGATAACAATAATAAATATCAAAGACAGGAAAAATCAAACTGGACTATTTCAGATAGAATTCCCGAAATAGCAATCGTAGATGAACAATTGTGGGAACAGGTGCGTATCATTAAGCAATCAAAAATGCCTGTACCAATTAACCCGAACAATACTCAGGGTATTGTTGTTAATTCTAGTAGTCCTTTACTATTCACTGGCATCATTAGTTGTGGGCATTGTGGAAGTGCTATTACAACAACTTACAATACTAAAACATGGAAAAACAAAGACGGAACGGTAAAAAAATATAAGGCCGCCAAATATAGATGCAGTGGCAAAGCTTTGGGTTCAAAACAATGTGATGGACAAACTATTTATGGAAAAAACAAAATAGAAGACGTAGTATTAAGTGAAGTTAAAACCTATTTAAAAAGGTTGTCTAAAGTGGACTTAGCAGATGCAATCCAAAAAATGCAATCTAAAACCTTAGATAATGACAAGAAGCAACTAGCCATGCTACAAAAAAACAATGAAAACAACTATAGTGAATTATCAGTGTTACAGGACGAAATCACAAAAAGTCTATTGGGTAAAAGTGCTTTTAAACCCGAGGTGTTGTCGTCGCTTATAGATAAGAAGGAGAATGAAATAGCACAAAATGCCAATAAAATATCTGAACTAGAAGACAAAATTAAAGCAGGCTCTGTAGAATTGTCGTCGGCTATAGAGCTTCAAAACACCATTCCCCATTGGGACGAAGTCTTTGAAAGCGCAGATACTGATAGAAAAAAAGTGCTTCTAAGATCAATTATAGATAGTATTGTGGTTCGCAGGGATAGTATCGAAATTAACGTTAAGCTTCATTTGCAACAATTTTTACAAGACCTCGGTGATAATCAGGATGCGCCTATGGGTAGTGAAACCAAAACCACACGGGAGAGCATTGGTGTCGTAAACACTACCCCAAATATTGTTTTCGAAGAAATTCTAAAAGCGACCTTTAAAGTCGCTTAATATGGGGCTGTAGCTCAGGGGGAGAGTGCTTGTCTGGCAGACAAGATGTCGAGGGTTCGAATCCCTCCAGCTCCACCAAAATCAAAAGAGAGGTTTTGCCCTCTCTTTTTCAATTTCCGTTATAAGCTATTGTAGTAATAGTGTATGCTCATCAAGGGGAAAGATTCCCAATAATGGGAAAAATGACTATATCTTTTAGGAAACTAAGAAGATTATTAAAAACCAACAATATTCAAATGCAACAATTAAAACAAACCACTGGACTGAGCAATAATGTAATATCTAAAATACACAAAGATGGGAATATGCAACTAGATAAGCTCGATTTAATATGTGAATGTTTAGAAGTAATGCTAAATCGTAAGGTTGACTTTAGTGATGTAGTCGAACGAGTATCGGATCATGAAAGTGAAAGGGTAGAGGAAATTTGAAGTATTTCAAAGGGATTATACAGTGCAAGTTTTGTGGGAAGAATTATAACTACAGATTTGAAAGACAGGCTGTATTTATTTGCAGTGGTCTAAAAAATTATGGTAAATCCTTTTGTCCAGAATCCCCACGAATCAAACTAGATGATTTAGTATATATAATCAATAAGCATTTGGAATTACAGGGCAAAGAATATAGTCTTGAAAAGACTAAACTTTTTATTAGAGATATTAAAGTTCGTCCAGGATGGGAAATTGTCATTAATTACAAGGATGGAACTAAATCGATATGGACACCCAACGAAATGATTTTTTAGATGAATGGTATACTATATATTGTATAATAAATAAAAAATATACACCATATATTGATTTAGGTTGAAATAAAAGGGTACTTTTATTAAGATGTAGGCAAGAGGGGAGAGGCTTAACCGTTGATTTGAATAGGTTTATAGCAAATATTTGCGATTTGTGGATAAGATTGTTAATCATGTGGATTAAAATGGCAGGGGAGGGGACAAACCATTGATATGAGTGGGTTTGTGATCTTATTCAAGGTTGAAGAAATACCCGCGATGGAGGTATCTAATACGTGATGAGCATAGGCAACAAAATAGATGTAAAGAACACAAAAAACATTTGGACAGAGCAAGATAATTAGATACTCTTGTCAAAGCATTATTAATGGTGTTTTACAAAACTATGAAGCCACATATGACACCAATACAACGAAGTGGTTGCTCTATATATAATCCCCTGAAACTCCCATGGCTAAAGCCGATGGGGTTCTTAGGTACTATATAGATTTCTCTAATACTCTCACTGTGTCTAGTACAGCTACAGCATGTTAAAACTATCTATTTTCCCTAAGACTTTCACTATCAAAGCACGTTCCAATGAACCACTTTAGCGATAGTATAAGGCTCGTTTCAAAACCTTTTATTTATATTTTTTATATTCCCATACTACTTATCAATTTGTCATTGCCATTTTTAATTCTTCCTATTTCTTTATCATGCAATATTTTAAAATTACTAAAAGTCTCAAAGCATAACTCTCTATCTATTTCTTTTAAATCATCTTTAATATTCATAATTAAAAATGCTGAATATAAATCTCTTTGTATTTTGTAATCTCCAAAGTCATTCCATCTTTCACTTAAATCTTTCTTGACATATTTATCTTCTATATGATTGTATTGACTAGCCTTTGCTGACCATGTGTCTATTTTATATAAATGTGTTCCATTAAATTTTAATTTGTTACTCAATATCGTTAAGAACATGCTGGGGGCTTTATTTGCTAATGATTTGCCAAATCGTTTCTTTCTATTGTGTTTGCCCGTTTTTTCATTGATAGTAGTTTCTTTTGCCCTAGACTGAATCCCTTTATAATTCATATCCTCAACATATATTTTATCTCCTAAGTTTAATATGTTATTAGCTAGTTTTTCATGGCTTTGCTTCCTTATGTCAGCTTGTTTTCTTTGTATTTCTCTTAGTTTATTTCTAGTCTTAATATATCTATTAGACTCATTCCATTTAAGTTTTGTCAATCTGTTATCTATTCTAATTCCTTTTTTGATAGTTCCATCCTCATTAAAATTATTGGGATTATTAGCACGTCTTTGCCTATCTAATCTTCTTTGAAGTATTCTCTTTTCTTTTTCTATACTATCTAGCTCTGGTGCTAATTCTAGCAATTTAACATCATATTGACTAGCTATAGCTATTGTTTGAGTACCTATGTCTATTCCAACTCTTCCTTTGCTTATAGTATTTTTAATTTCACCTGTTTCTTTATTAATTTTAATAGGTGGAGTTCCATCTAATATAAGCTGTATATAATACTTGTATCTACCCCTTATAAATTTTCTTAGCACTCTACAGTACTTAATCTTGTTCTCTAAAGCCATTTGAGCATATTCATCGTTCTTTTTTATAATTACAGGAATGCTTAACTTATTCCACACAAGTTCATTATTTTTAAATCTAATTCCAGTTTTATTACTTTTACCTTCTAAGCTATTTAATTCATTATACTTTTTAAAATATGCCTTTTTAGCTTGATGAAACATATATTTTTCAAAAGCTCTAAATGTTTTAGTTGCTATCTTTTGTGCAGTAAAACTGTCTATATTGTCTTTAAAGTAGTGTTGCATTGGTTTAATATGTGTATGAAGGGAATATTCTGTCAAACCATACTTTTTATTCAATTCTTGAAATTTCCTGTTTCTTTCTTTTCCTTTTGGCATATTTATTACTTTTTTATATTCTTTTCTTTCAGTCATGGTATTATATCTTTTATATAACTCATCTAAGCAAGTATTATACATTTGTCTGCCAATATTAAGCCTTCTGTCCAATATATCTTCTTGCCACTTTTCAGTTTTAAGCCCTAATGTTAAAGTAAAGTTCGACACTAATTCACCTCCTAATATCTAGTTTTCTGACTTTCTACATATTTTTTAATAGTTTCACTTGATACATTTCCAGCAGTTGATACAAAATAACTTCTAGTCCATAGACTAGGCATCTTACTTAATTCATCGAATTCTTTACGAATTAATTTACTACTCACTCCTTTGATTTTATTCATAATATCTGATGGACTAAGTGTTGGTAGACAATTTAAAAACATATGTGTATGGTCTCTATCACACTCTATAGCTATTATTTCTATCTCTAATTCGTCACATATATCTTTGACTATTTCTTTAAATCTTGTTTCAACATCTGAGATGTCAAATATTTTTCTTCTGTATCTAGGACAGAATACAAAATGATAGTTAATTAACGATACTGTTGTTTTGGTTTTTCTATATTTATTCTCCATATTTATAGTATACCATACTTTGTGTATGTTGTCAAGCAATATATACACATATAAAAATTCTTGTTTGTTTAGTATATTATGTATGAGCTATCCATCCCACACCTGAAGGAGTGGGCTTTTCGCCCTTTCCCGTAAATTAAGACAACCTTCCCAAAAACAAAAAAACAGGGGCATCAGCTATAAAAATAGCCAACACCCCTGCGTATTGCAATTATTATTTTTCTAGTCTAATTATCTCATGTATCTTTGCATCCATCCATTCATTAAAATCGCCATAGGCTTGTTCTATAGCTTCTCTGGCGGCTGTAGTGATGATAGCCCTGGCTCTGTCTTTAGATAGCTGTAAAGCCTCTTTTTGGGCGTCCAAATCGAATCTCTCTTCCTTTTTTAGTTGATCTACAAATGTTTGAGAAGTAGCCAAGACTGCTGATGCTATTGCGTTTTCTGCCAAATCAAGATATCTGTCTAATGCCTGCTGATTAATATCGGCTTTAATTTTAGCAGTATATTTTTGCAGTAAAGCAATTAGGTAGCCTGCGACTACAGGTAATGCCGGAACAAAGACCACTTTAACCAGAGTATCTAAGAATTCTTTAAAATCCATATACATCCTCCTATTTGTTTATTGTAATGCCTTTACAGCATTACTAATTTTTTGATTCAATTTAACAATTTGAGCATTTAAGCTATTAATTGTGTTGGTCTTATTTTTGCTCGCTGCTTGTTCTGCGGTTAATTTATTTTTTAAGTCAAGTACTTGCTGTTTGAGAGCAGCTATTTCTTTATCAGGATTAACTTGATTACGCTTATCTAATAACTCTTTGATTTTCGCCTGTGTCGCCGGCCCAACAGAACCGTCAACAGCTAATCCATTATCTTTTTGGAAAGCCAATACAGCTTTTTCTGTCGCTCCACCAAAACTACCATCTGCACCATAGCCACCCATGTATTCACCATAACCTAGTGTTATCAAATCATTTTGCAACTTGGTTACTTGTGTGCCTTTCGCACCTCTTTTTAACACCATTCCATACAACATATCTGCATTTTCTCCTTTATCATTTGGTTGTCCAGTCAAAATAGACCGCACCCTGTTTAAATAACTGTTCCAATGAGGCAATATGTATATAGGACAGTTTTTACGCACGCCTTGAAACGCTTTATCTGCACCATACATCCAATAGTTATGTGTGTATACGTCTTTCATAGGATCAAGGTTGTACTTCTTGCATAAATAAGCCGTTAGGATGGCACCTGTTTCTTCTGTTAGCGGGTCTTTGCCTATATGCTCAATCGCTATAGTATCTACATTGCCACCGGACTGCCCACCTCGATGATCCTTCCTTCGCTTAGAACCATCTGCTGCATGCCAACCACGTTCATTTTCCTTAAGCTGTTGCCATATATGGTTCTTATTCACCCAGAAATGCACCACAACGCCACTCATGTTGCCATTAGGGTAAGTAGCCCTAGCGTACTGCTCTGCAGCATTTGTGCCCTTTGCAGGCGTCACATCTCCGGTATTATGTATAGTAATTCCTTTGGGTTTACCTGTCCCATCATTTAACTTTTTATTAGGCTTAAGCAAATCACCTTTTTTAATCCAGCTTGCAATTTGTTTAGTTGCACGTAAGCCATCGGGGATGATCTTTTCATTAATTGTAATGCTGTATTCTCCAACATGTTCTTTCCGCACTCTATCTGGAATCAAAAAAGCCACGAAACTCCTCCTTTCGTTAAAAGCATAGTTTTATAATGTTGTTTATGCTTTGGTTTTTTCTAAATTACTAATTCTGTGATTCGCAACTCTGATTTTTTCTTCATGCAAATCAATTTTAGTTTCTAACTGATATGTTCTATCAATTAAGTTGTTGTGCTGATTTACTTTTTGTTCCAATTGTTCCAACCGATAATTGATCAGCTTGCTACTCGCCATCACCCCGGCGAAGGATCCTACTACTGTACCGCCAAAAGCTATTAATGCCACTATTATTTCATTTGGCATACCCCACCTCCTGCGTTTTCTCCATAAAAAACACCTTCTAGGGTGTTATTAAGCTGTTGCTTATAAAACTCTTTAAAACCCAAGGTATCACCCCTTTTGTTCCTTGGTCTCCTTATCTTCTTTTGGTTTTTTGGTCGCTTGCGCTATCGCTAGTTGCAAGTTAAGATCCGCTATCCTCTGTAGGAGCAATTGAATTATTTCGTTGGCATCTACTTTAAACTCTTTGTTTTCTATATCCATTTATATCTTCCTCCAATTTCTCCACCTTTTTGATGGTTTCCTGTAGTGCTCCTAGTAACATGGTTGTATAAGCGTATAAACTTATGCCTGTCCCGCTCTCATCCAATATTTCCTCCGGGGATTCGTCTGCTATGACCCCTATATGCTCCGCATCATCTTCTTTGTACTGATAACTATAAGGCGATATAGTTTTTACCTTATCATACATGGTACCAGTATCTAGCTGCCGGATATTTTCTTTAGCAATCCGCTCTGATCGGTTTACAAAATTCCCAGCATATACATTTTTCCAGTACATGCTATTACTTCCCAGATTGAACAAATTAACCCCTTGCGGTTCGAAGTTGCCGGAAATGGTTGAGTCACCATCAATCAACGCCCCTACTGCACTACCTTCTATCCGTACACCGCCAGCCCCTACGGTTAATGCCCCGTAATCGCTACCGCTCTCTATCATTACTGTTAGCATGTGCCCATCCCACTCGTACTCTGGATGGTCTGCTGATAGTCTAAGCAACGCAAAATTGCTAGCTGATCGCCAAGATCGTAGCTCTACTGCTCCGGTGTCTGCGGATATCCTAAGCACCGGTACGACATCATCGTCCATGTCTACATCAACCGCAAAGATCTCGCCCATCTTTTTCGCGGATTGAGTGTAAAAGTCAATACTATCAAAATCAAGTTGCACCCGCATGACATTGTCTAGGTATGCTCTTAGCCGGCTCTGGTCTAGCTGTATCCTGTCCCCGCCCTCGCTTGTTCTGATCGTTGCACCTGTGATAAGACCGGAGGTAACACTACCTAAATTAGCGGATATAGCTGATAAGGAATCTACGTCTAAGTGTTCGGCAAATATACTTTTTGCTTTTATTAGTTTAGTGTTTAAGTAGCCACCCAAGATAATTGTTTCGCCTGCTAATGCCTCGTCAAACTCGTCTATACCTACTAAATAATGCACTTTTCTAAGCTCTCTACTAAGTATTGCTGGGCTATACTCCGGACTCCGAGTCATCTCTATCCACTGTGGCATATATATACACCTCCCCTATGTCGCACTATAGTCCCCCTATGTCCGCAGATCAATTTCTGCAATTTTATAAACAGCTCTTATGCTTAGCGAAGTCTGGTTACCATAAACTGCAAAAGCATTAGTGTTGCCAGGGGCATCTTTGATGTATATGGGCCTCAAATTTAAATTCGATTGAACTGCACCTAAAGTAATATCCGAAGTCACGTTTGATTTTGTAAAGAACAATAACTGCCCATTTCTAAAATTCTCAAAAGTAGCTACTTCTATCGCATAATATTTCACTACCAACGCACTATTTGTCCCAAAGCTCTCTGTTAGCCCTATTATTCTAGGATTGTTTTCTGTTGCTGTTTGAATGCTTACTACAGTTGTTCCTAAAGTATCAACCCTTTTCCACAGCGCACTTTCTGACAAGTGCAGGTTGACTTTGTTGTCTAATGTCGTATAATCTGCCAAGTGCGACGTAAGCTTATCCCAATTTCTATTTCTCAATGCTAAATCGTCTTCAATTTTGTGCGTTAAGCTCTCTTTTTCTAAACTCATGCTATCACCTCATTCCATGTCATACCAATGTACTGTTCCCAAGTATAAATAACTCCTTCTTCAAAGGTTGTGCCTGTGCCGATCTTTAGCCGGTTTGCGTTGATTTGCACTTCCTCCGCCGATTGGTTTATCTCGGAGATAATATTATTTTTTGATACCTTTCCATCTAAATCGTTTTGATACACTGTAGATTGTCTAACGGTTGATACTATAGCAGTAGGGGTGATTTTTTGTTCGGCTATATTTACCCTAGTTTCCAACTCGGTGACATCATATAAAACAGATATCGTTTGTACATCGCTCTCTCCGGTAGTGGATGTTATCTTAAGTACGACATAGTCGTTGTCCTCCAATGCTACCCAGCCTTTAGGCACTGTCAGCACCATACTAGTAGCATTGTAATAAGGCAATGTGCTGGAAGAAGACGTTCTAGTGATTTGGGTAAACGTAGTACCATTAGTACTATATTCCCATTTGCTAAAAGCACAATTTTGGAAGTCAGGCGTAAGGGTTATTGTATCGGGTGTAACGAGATAGTTGTCACTAACTAGCTTTTTGACAAAATATAGCTGGCTAGGTGTAATACTAACAATTCTAGCATCTGTTCCTTTGTCCCCTTTGTCCCCCTTGATAAGGCTCCACGTATAATCGTCAGCATTGGTGCTCTCTGTCGCAGTGGGTTTATTATGCGCCAGTCCGATATATGTTTTGCCGCTAGGATCATCACTCATTCCCCCGCCGCTTGCATCGTCGGCATATTTAATCCATGTATATAAAGTCTGTCCATCGGCCCCTTTAGGGCCCGGCGCTCCATCAGCGCCCTTGATTAGACTCCAACTATAATCGCTATAGTTTGTACTTTTAGTAGGGCTGGTTTTGTTATAAGCAATACCTATATATGTCTTATTTGTAGGGTCATCGCTCATGCCAGAGGTTGGGCTATCGGCATACTTAATCCATGTGTAATAAGTTACACCGGGATCGCCTTTATCACCTTTAACTCCGGGTATGCCTTGCTCGCCTTGGTCGCCTTTGTCCCCTTTAGCCCCTTCTCTAGCTTTAGTCCAATTTAACTTCTTGGTATAAGCCTTTCCCTCGATAGTGATGGGTATTTCTATATATCCACTGTCACTAGAGATGTTTGTGTCGGCAGGAATGCTCCATGTCACTTTGCCGCTTGCACCTGTAGCAGGATCGGATTTTGTTATGACACCAAAAGATATTGTTTCTCCTGCGGAGTTTTTAAGCAATGGCGTTCCTATTGTGCCAGCCATCCTATTTACACCCTTAAAAACATCTACATCTGTGGTTATAGTTACGGCTTGTGTTACCTTACCCGTCGAATCAGTTATAATAGACTGGTTTTCGTTGGATAAGATAATGTGATGGGGTGTTATATTAGTCATATTGTTTTCCACACTCGATATTCTTGTGGTGACACCTTCAAGGTTTGCTGTTATTTCAATAATATTGTTAGTATTCGCAGCTGCCTGATCTATTGCATCCTGTATTTCCTGTGCCGTCTTATTGCCTATCATTAGCCCAGCCCAATTAAGCACTAAGTCAAACGTTTGTCCGTCATCTCTGGTAAAATACAGACCATCCTGCCCAAATTTTATCCATTGCCCATCATTATCTCCATAAGCAAACAAACCTTCGTCATCCCAGAAGAATTTAGGCTGATCGCTATTCCATATCTGCAATTGTTTAGTATCAATCATACCGCTTACTATGTTTAAGGCAGATATGCCATCGGCAGATACGGCCTGCTTCCATGTTTGTCCACCATCAGAAGTAATAAATATACCACCTGCATTTATACGCACGTACTTGTTATCATCTACTATATCAATAATGGTGATGCCCAAATGGTCTTGAATGACCTTATTGTTCGTACCAAATTTAACTTGAAATAAATTATTATCAAATGTCTTTTGGAGTAAGTCATAATTCAAAGTTCCATCGGCATTGAAACCTTGCGCCCTGTCATATATTTCTTTACGGGAATTTATAATGGTTGAAGCTGTAATGATTCGGCTTAGTAAATCCTCAACTTTGGTATCATAATTACTTATGACAATATCTGTATCTTGTGGGCTATCTAAAATTTCATCAATTTCAGTAATTCTACCAAATGTATTTAATTTTAAAGTTTCATCAACCAAATAAACCTTGTCACCAATATCAAATTCTTCCAATGAATAACCTGTTAATTTAGACAAATCCAAAACATTACACTGATATGACACCCTTGGATAGCCCATTTTTTGTGATATTTTTTGACTATCTTTGTATAATGCTGTCGAATCTACGTAGTTAGAATCTTGATAAAAGCCTTCTTTTATAAAGTCACCTAATTCTAACTCGAAGTCTTTAATTAAAGCATCTTTTTCTTCTAGCTTTAATTCGAGATTATCACCAGCTTGCTCTATTTCAGACTCCAATGTATTAATTTGATTATCAAGAGTAGATATGCTAGTCATTAAAGAGAGCACTTCTGCCTGCAATATATTTCTCTGTGAAATTAACTGATTTTTAACCGTGCTATTTTTTTCAACGCTTATTTTTTGATTCAACTCTTCAATAGTTTGTTCTTTTGAAATCCTAGCAATGTCCTTGCCTTCCTTTTCGGACTCCTTATAAGCTTTATCTAACATTTTATTGTTGATTGTATCCAATAAGCTGTTCATCTGCCCATTAATAGTAGCTATATCACTCTCAAATTGAGTAATAGCTATACTTTGTGCAGTGGTTAGTAGCCCTAAATCTTTATAGTATTGAAAGTTTAATATATAGTTTTCGCCAGTAGGATTGTCAGCCTCAATTAACGTTAAACCCTCATCGGGATTATCGCCACCCTCAACCCAAAGCTTAGTTACTATCTCGTTAGACTCAAGATTTTGGGTAATGTTTTTAAGATTTTTTCGATACCTAAACTGTACCCCACGATCTAAGCCTATGTCTGCTTTCAAATCAACAGTTTTTGTATCTTCGTGAAATATAGGAAAACACTCAAACAATGTGCATACTTCTTGAATTAATGCGAACCTATTGCTTCTTTCTCCCTTTAATGTGCGAACTTTAACCTCTTCACTATCATCATCAATAAACTCATCAACTTCACCGATCGACCAGTCGCTACCTTTTAATATTTTGACTAATAATTCATCTGCTGTACCTGTCTCTTCGCCAAAATATAAAGACATGCCAGACTTAGACAAGCGTTCAAATAGCCTATAAACACACTCTACTTCATAAGAAACTACACCGCTGTTATCTCGTTGTTTTTGGACTGATTTTATAATAAAATTGTTTTTCTTGTCATCTTCATTATTTGTATCTTCTATTTCCAACCGAACAACAAATTCGTTTTTTAAATAATCTAGTCTAAAATTATCTATTATTTGGCCTTTGTCGTCATATATTGTAGCAGGGACTTGAAAGGATAACGACTTATAACCATTAGTTTCTTTGTGATATTTAATATTATATACTTCACCCTGAATAGATATATTATAAGAGGACAAATCAATTAGTTTTTTATTTTGATAGTCATATACTGCTAGAGAATATTTTTTCTGCAAATGACTGTCGCCTCCTTTCGTTAAAAATGCTAATAAAAAAAACAAGCAGGCCGGCCTGTTTAAGAGAGGCTATGGGCTTGAAATCCCGACCGCTTGTTTGCTAAAGTATATTTAATTGATTATGTATAAGCATATGAACTATTATTCGTTAAGCATATTTTTGGTATTCATTTTCTATAGACCTATCATTTATTGTTATATATCCTCTCGTAGTGGACACATCTTGGTGGCCCATCAATACTTGGGGGGTTAGCAAATCTACTCCACGTGCATTTAAGTTACTGGCAAATCCACTTCTTAACAAATGGCAATACACATTTTTGTCTAGGCCTGACCGTTCTGCTATGATTTTAACTTCCCTGTAAATTGCAGAGTTACTCATTTGTCTGTACGGTTTACGTTCGGTTGCTAATAGATACTTGCAATTATCCCTTGTTTTCCTAAAATCCAAATAATTTCTTATATGCACCTGTGCTTCTTCACTAATGAATACAGTTCTTTCTTTATCGCCTTTGCCCACTACTACACATCTTGATAGGTCGTGATTTAAATCTGCAATTTTAATATTTGCTACCTCACTCAAACGACAACCAGTCGCATTAAATAATTCCAACAAACAGCGTTCTCTCAATGTTATAGCCCCACCTTAATATTTCAAAGTCTTTTCTAGACAAAGCCCTACGCTGCCTTTCAGGAATCTTTATCGTTTTAATATGTAGCATTGGATTTTGGTCGATTTGCCCTTCTTTTTCTAGCCAATTAAAGAAAGCACGAATTATATCAGTACGGACAGCAATAGTAGATTCCTTATTCCCTTTCTTAGCATAATCTGTTAGATGCATACGTATATCCATAGAAGTTACGTCTTCCACATTTTTACGCATATACTCTGAGAATTTTTTTAAATGAAGTGCATAATGTTTAATAGTAATGTCGCTTAAACCTTCGGTTCTTTTACAAATAAGATACAATACTATTTTATCGTTCATATTATCTAGAAGTGCTACAGATTTTTCTTGTTCAGTTATATGATAATCATAAAATACTTCAGTAAATACTCCTCTCACCTTTTGATGATTGATTACATCACCGTATAGTTCGTCCAACGCCCCTATTAGTCTAAGCAGGACTTCCTCACGTAGTATGGCATATCCCTCCTATATATAGTTTATCTTCCTACATACTATTATAGCATGAAGCCATAAACTATACAAGGAATATGTTTAATCGTTTATGTTGCTAAACGTTATTAACCTTATATTCAGCAACTATCTCTCTATCAAATCCTCCCTGCCTTCTGCTATCAAAATAGCATCAACATCATCTTGATATTTTTTGTAAAGATTAATACTGAATATCTTAGTGTAGTCTTGTTTGCCCTGTAGTATCTTTTCTGCCATATACATTGCCATCTCGTTATTCACCCCCAATCCCTCCCAGCAAACTTGGTATAATATCAAATAGGATTTCCTCAATGACCGCATCTTGCTGGCTTAATTTCTGTTGCATAATATCTAATTCCGTCAGCTCTACTTTATCCTTTTCTGCATCATGCCACATATAGTCAAAGTTTTCCTCAATCGTTTCTTTAGTTACCGATTGTTCGATTTGAAAATATACCTCTTCTGCTACATACTGGATATTCCCCTCTTCATCGGTTTCGGTTGTCTCGTTACGATGCAAGAATACATCAGCATACCCATTTGGAAGGGGAAAATAATCTACTCTATTGTGTGGTTTTGGGCTATAAGATATCTGCACAAATAACACCCCTCTCTAGTTTCGTATAATAACTAATCATTCGATTACATATACTATGAATTTTATCTATGTCTAATTTCGTTCTAATAGTATAACTGTCAGTATGTTTATACCAACCATAACCAGAAACACATCTGTGAGCTAAAAGCCTGGGTATGGCTAATCCTTGTTTTAATAACTTCTTTGCTTGTAGAAAGTACCGCCTCGTCTTAAGAAAAATCTTAGCCCTTATTGTGGTTCTGTCTTTCCTAAATACAAATCCCATCATATCGATAGGCTCCGCATCGCTTATTTTACAGACTTTCCAATCAGGCTTAACCTCTAACCCCAAGAAATCATTAATATATTTTATTAGCATTTTCATGGCTTTCCTCAAATCCTTTTTACTACTCCCAGTTAGCAGAAAATCATCCATATAGAAAAGTACATGATTTATAAGCCTAACTCTTACCCTGCCATTTCTTTTCGTTTTTCTTATTTTGAATAATTGTTCACTTGCATAGTGGTAGGCATATGACAAATAGTAATTGCTTAGGTATTGCGACAAATAAGAACCAATAGATATTCCTTTATCACTTGCTTTGACAAATTGAAATCCACTTTTTGTTTTAAGCGTATATTCCTTACCAAACATATCTATAAGTTCATAGACTAACCAGAGTACGGTATCGTTTTTTACATCTCTTTTAAGTAGTTGTTTTAATCTAGTATGAGATATAGAAGGGAAACATTTTGTAATGTCTCCCTTAACAAAATAAACCGTCTTATTTTCCTTGACCCACTTCTCGATATGTTTCTTGCCATAGGATTGTCCTTTCTTTGGCAACGAGGCACATTGAAACACCCCAATCTTGGCATTAAATAAAGACTTCATGCATTCTACGGCCACATAGTCGAACATCTGATGCAGCGGCTCTTGCACTCCTATAACTCTTTCCTTCTTACTCATCCCGTCTATGCGGATAAAATACTTTATAGGCTTTAAAGCTAATTGCCTATTCTTAATGCATTCACTCATATATTCGGCAATAACAGTTACTATAGGGAATAGCTTGGATTTGTTTCCGCTTTCTACTATATCTCTGACCTCTTTAAAGGAGTAATCTGAAAATCTAACAAATAGCCTTGAAACATCATTTCGCTTCCACTTGCCGTCTAGGTACTTAAAACAACAACTTTCTATAAAGCTTACATCGGTTATGTCCACGTCTTTACAATATCTTTTTATTTTAATCACCTTTGTGTTATATACTTTCTGAATCTCAATGGCGTTCGGTAATTTCTACTACTAGCCACACACGACACCTAAAGCGTCGCTTCCCCTTTCGGTTTGCTGGTACGATTAATTTCGCTCAAAAGAGCAAGCTAAGTCCATTCGATGATGGAGAAATGCGGTGCAATAATTATGTCTAAGTATAATCTATTCAGAATTCCGCCCGAGGATATTCCAGTACGAGTTGCCAAGCGAGTTGTTCGCATTCAAGTAACGTAACCCGGCATTCGCCCCATAGTTCAGATTGCCGAGGGAGTGCCACGCCCGAGCTGCACCACAAGTCCTTTATATTAAAAACTAAATTTAATCATTAATTAAGGGGCAAGCCCCTCTTGGGTTCCGCTATGCTCCACCCTAATTCACCCCTGCTCGCCTGCGGCTGCGCCCAGTTGCAGAAAGCCGCCCGAGGAAAGACCAGTACGAGAGGCCAAGCGAGGGGTCCGCAGACAAGCAACGCAACCCGGCACGCGCCCCAAAGAGCAGAGAGCCGAGGGAGAGCCACGCCCGGTATCCAGTAACCGGAGTGTTTGTATATACCCCATCGGCAAATCCAGTAGTGGAGGAGGCTTCTGCCTCGACAGGCACCATTACCGTAGGATGCGCAGGATCTATTTCTATTTTACTTATATATTTCCATGCCTGATCTGTTTGCACCAGCTCGTGCCCCACTAGATCGTAATCAGCGGTTGGAGAAGTAGCGTATTTCCTGCAGTCATAACAAGCATAGACTTGTATTTTGTAATTATCGGGGTCAGTATTGTTGTTATAGATAATCAGATTTTGCAGAACTTCATATCCACCAACCATCATTTCAATGCCATTTATGATAAACGGTTCTTTGTCTGACGTGCTAGAGGTTGGAGAGCCATCTTGCCCTAACACATTATCACAAGCCCCCGAAGTCCATGGGTATGTTGTTATGGTGGTAGTTAAGGTCGTGTTGAATGCATTTGGGGAGTCTACATAAACCGCAGAATTGCCATCCCCTAAATCTACAATATCTATTATATTTACTCTGTTAGCTATATTATAATTTTGAGCAACATTTCTATCTGCGCTTATAGTCCCATCCCCATAATCGCCGATAGAAACACAGGAGCCTATTAACAGATTGTTGGCTTGTCCATTAGTTGTTATTACTCTTTTTACTCCGGTTTCCGGTACTAAGTTTTCGTACTGTAGGTAATAACTTGAGCACCCATACATTATTGACTGCGAGTGCGTAGTTGCATATTTCAGCCAAAACATTAATTGCACATAATAATCATCATGCGAGGTTTTCCCTGAGTATTGAACCCCCTTTTCCTTAAACTCTGTTATTTGACCATTATGGGACATACCAGCATATTCAGGACTCACGCCACTTATTGATGCTAGATTATTGTTTTCATGTGGGTTTCTACCTGCTACATATTTTGCGTGCAAGAGAAAAGGTCTTATAGTTCCGTCGGGTTTTACAGCTTCATCTAAAATCTCAAAACCCGGATGCATCGCATCCGAATAAGAAATACCCCATACATTTTGGTCTGCATATCGCTTTTGGTAACCAGGCATTGCCATTACATAGACATCACCCATAGTACCATCGTTTTTAAACCTGCCATCACCTTTAATAGCTGTTACATGATAGTCATCGTTTTCGTCCACATAGGCGTTTACGTCTATAGACATAAACAATCCTATTTGCTCATAATCATTTCTTCCGCGGACGGTATTTGTAGATGGTTCACATATCAACCCTTCATTGTCGTGCTTTTTTGTGCCTAATGGGGACGGGGAAACGTCAAATTGGTTAAATTCTACGGTGTATATTTTCCCGTTGCGCAGGGAATTCCAAAATTGGTCTAAGTTGACATATTCCTGCTTTACGTGGTCAAAATGCGCAAGTTGAAATCTACTTTTAATATCGGTTGTTTGCTGAACATAATCTAACTTATGTTGAGCAACTTGATCTTTTAATTCATCAAACTCTTCTTGTGATGGAGCCACGCTTTTCCACTCATCACCATCTTTATATTTTAATTTTGCCATTAAAACCACCTCCTACTCATTTGTATCCACCCATACCACACTATCTGTTGGTGGAAACTTCCCAATAACCACTCTAACCCCTTCTACATGACTAATATCTGGCGTGACACCATCTGCTCCACGCAAACTTTCGAAAAAATCTTCTTTACTTCCAGCATTGCCTTCTTCCAACCATATTTGATATGCACTCTTTCCAGGCATACCCCTTGCTCCACTACCTATGACATTAACCTTGATTTCTGGAGCCGCAGTAAGCGTTATTTTGGGATTTTTGTCATCACTCATACGTTACCTCTCCTTCCACCGTAAAGTCGCTAGGAGGGACAATTGTAGTCACTGTACCATCTAATCTATTAAGCTGTATGTCATATACGAAAGTTCTGAATGGCAAGTGCTTTGTGTCTTCTGGCAATATCTCAATTACAGCCTTGCCATTATCAAATTGAGTAATAATTTTTTGCATTACCTTCGTCTCACTACGTACACTATACTTCACCGTAAAATATACCGTATCTCCATCTTCAAATAATATATCCTCTTTATTTCTAGCATCGTAAGATATAGTAATGCTCTCGCTATCACCCCGTATCATTGACAAATTTGTACCTTTAACCTTCACTTGCCTCACCCCTAATCTTCGCTAATATCAAACCATAAAATAGTATCACTAGGAGGCGTATTTCCTACATGCACACGCACACCTTCTAGTGCATCAAGTCTATTGTTAGCCATTGATTTATAGCTGTTAAAATCCCCCAACAATTCCAAGCTATCCACTTCTGCCTGATTTACTCGATTGTATAACTCTTCATAGTTATCATTATGAGGCATGGATGTTATTGCCCCACCTATTATTTTTCTAGCCATCGCCCACACCCTCCTTAATAATAAGTATATTTGTACGCAAATTCTAATCTAGATATGTTTAAATTACTTCCTAAAATGGCAATTTTATTGGCTTTGGCTATTGTTATATTATAATCACCTGATGTACCAACAAAGTTATCCATAAGCCTTATTTGGTTTTCGCCTATAATTTCTTTTATTTCGTATTGTCCATCTTCCATAAATATGAACTTGCCTTCTAATCCCTCATCTAAGACAGTATTCGCAGGAAAGCTAACTATATCGCTTCCGTTGGCAAAGCTGACCCCTTTATACATATCCACCCAGCCTGTCCCTTCAACTTGTAGATAGGCGCCTTCATGATATTCTGTAGCAAGTGTTTCAAGCTCAAAGTGTCTACATTGTCCTAGATTTGCATCTACTTCAAACGTTGCAGGCACGTCATTCTTTTTTAAAGTAAATGACTGATTAGTAGTTCTGTTGTCAATAGTTAAGCTGTCCCAAGTGCCAGTGATTCGCACATTGACATTGCTATTTACATTCCCACCATTATACAAAATGATATTTGCATTGCTTGTTATATTAGTAAATGTAGAAGCAGGTAAAGTATCTGCATATAGCAACCCTGAATTATAAAATAGTCTAGGATTGTCATATACAACTTCGTCCAATGTATTAAAATGTGACACAGCATATGGGTACAGTGCCACTAATTCCAAAGTAAAAGTGCCTTTATATAAAATTCCTTCGCCTGATATCCCATAGCTATAAGGTATAAAGGAAAAATTAGTGGGACTAGCTAATTTCACCATATAATACTTAAATGGGGACTCATCATAGACTAACTTGCCCACCTTCCCAGGAGTAAGCCATTCTTCAACCCATCTTCTTTCAAATTCAGTTATTCCATTACAAAAACATTCTAGAGTAATTGGCTTCTCTTTAATATCTACCCCAAAATCATAACTACCTGTTTGTCCTGCCACCGATGTTACTATGTTTTCAAAATCGGGGGAGAACTGTTCATAATATCTATTGCCATCAGCCATACGTGAAATGTTATACTTACTGCTATGTATTCCAAATAATGAAAATCCTTCAAATGGCCTGTATTTAACTACCAAAACCTATCACCCCCATATTTCCATGTATATTAAAGCGGGGCACGAACCCCTATCATACCCCGCCCGTAAAAAGATTATATACTATAACCTTTCTGGCATCTTAATAGTTAATAACTAACTATCTAGGGACAGAAACAGCAAGCCCTGATTTTCTTTGAGCTTTATCAAACAATCCGGCCAATTCAGTTTTAACTGTCCTACCTATTGCTATAGCATCTTCTTTGGTAGCACCCGAAGCATCTATATTAACTATGGGGGCAAATGTTAGCCCGCCACCAAATCTAGTAATATTAGACAGTGCATTTCTAGGAACCTCTCTAATAGCCCTTGCTAAATCACCAATAATAGATGTTTCTTTGTGGTTAAGGAAAGCCTCTGGCTTCTTCTTACTACCATGAACCATTGCAAGACCCGTATAGTCAACTAAGCCACCTTGATCATAACCTAATGCTTTAAATTTAGCCTTAGTTTTTGGCCCTACACTACCATCTTGCGATAAACCATATTTTCTCTGAAATTGTAATACTGCCGCCAAAGTAGCTGCACCAAAACTACCATCTACAGCCAGATTAGTTCCTAATATTTCATTCAAAGCTTTTTGTAAGGTTTTTACATTACTTCCTTTAGCACCTCGTTTAAGGGTTGAAGATATCGCTGATACTTTAGGTTTAGATGATGTAGAAGTTGATTTAGAGGTTCCAAACATATGCGCCCATGTTTCGGGGCCAACTCTACCATCTACCTGTAAACCATGCTTTTTCTGGTATGCTTTAACTGCTGCTTCTGTCTTAGCGCCAAAGCTACCATCTACATCGACACCAAGGATTTTCTGTATGGCTTTTACATTTTCGCCCTTTGAACCCCTTTTCAAAGATGTACCGGGATATGGTTTAGATGTTGTGCTAGAACTGCCACTTGAAGAACCAGAAGAACCAGCTGTATCTGCATAGTTAGTACCCGTAGACGTACCCACTTCCTTCTTGACGGTAGCACTGTCTTTGGTTTTGCCAGACTGAATATCTTTCACATCACCAAATAGCTCGCCCCAACCTTCTAAGTACGCTTCTTTTTGAAGTTTACCGGCTTGCTTGTATTCATCCAAATTGTCTTGCAGGTATTTGATAATGCTAGACTGTGAACCTTTCATAATGGATTCTACTTCTTTCCAATATGTAGCATATGTCTCTTGGGCTTTTTGGTATGCCTCATCCATCTTTTCCTGTGCAGTTTTATAATTAGCATCTAATAATTCTTGTTCTTTGTTGTAACCATCTATTTGACTGTCGATTTCCTTTTCACGTAATTCAATCTGTTTTAAAACTTCATCCTCATAGATTTCTTCTCGCAAATCAGCAATTTGTTTAGCAAGGTCAAGTTTTTCTTTCTCGTACATACCTGAGTTGTCTTTAGAGATTTTATTAAAGCGAGTTTCTAGTTTTTGTAACTCTTCTAGTTTTTTCTCTTCCTGTTTTTGCTGTCTGCGGGCATTATACTCTTCACGAATTAATGCTTTTTCTTTGTTTAAAGTGTCTATTTTATCTTGAATTATTTTTTTGTTTGTGTCGTACTCGTCTTGCAGGCGTTTTTTATTAGCATCGTATTGAGCTTTTGCAACAGCCATGACAGCCTTTAAAACTAACTGCTCTGCTTCAATGACCCTATCACGCAATATGCGATCATGTTCCTTGAGTGCATCGTTAATAGAGTTTATTGTAACTTCGTTTTGGCGATACTCTTGACGCAAATTAAAAAGAGTATCTTGTAAAGTTTCGTAGTCATCAGAACCTTTTTTAACTGTTTTTAATTTAGACTCTACTGATTTAATATTAGAATTAATTTGTTTGTTTAATTGTTTATACAGGTTTATTTCATTGACACGAAGCTGGTTAACCTTATTAATATTGCCAGTAGCTTCATAGTAAGATTGATCTAATTGATTCATAGCAAGGTTGAATTCAATAAGTTCAGTCTTATTAGCGAGTGTATCTAAGAATTTCTTGATAGCGTCCGACGCTTTCTCGGTGGAGGATTTGCCAGATTTAGAAGAGCTAGAGCTTTTAGGAGTTTTAATGCCTCCTAAATTAATTCCTCCCAAGTTAATCTTCCCGATTGTAGCTTTATAAGCTGTTTCAAATCCTGTAAGAACCTTAAAAAATCCTTCTAAAGCTCGAATATTGGTATTCAAATCCCTTAATGCCTGTATAGTAAAATGATCTTGTCCCGGAAGAGCATACAAGGCATCCCGTTGTTTTTTCATTGCGCCTATAGCAGAAGATAATGAAGCGGCTGTACCTTTGTACATTGTAGCCCAGCGTGAGCCTATCGCATTAACTATAGCCGCATCAATAGCATCTTTTGCTTCTGCAGCGGTTTTGAAATTGTCAACATCTTGTCCGTATGCGCTAAATATCTCCCTATATAATTCAACAGTGCCACGTAATTTTTCGTTATAGAACTGTGCATCATTAGCAAGCATGTTTTGTAATGCTTGACTTTGTACAGATTCTTGTGTGGTTATAGCCCCAGTAATTGCATTTTCCAAGTCCTCCCTACTACCAAGATATTGTAGTAACTCAGGGTGTTTATCTATAATTTCTTGTGTTATTTCAGCAGTTACTTTGCCGGCTGAATTTAAGTCATGTTGAACTTTATATAAAGATTGAATTTTAGAAGTTACATCTTTAAAGGATTTGGATGCTTTGTCGAGAGCTTCTTGGAGTTTCTTTTGTTGTTCTTCGGCGTTGGCGGTGGAATTATTTAAATCCCCCATAGCATCTTTATATTTATTCACGGCCGCCACGCTTTTATCAAAGATTGCATTCACAGACTCACGTGCAATTGCAAGACTTTTTGAAGATGCCTGCAAATCACTGTCCGCACCCACCAAGCCAATGGTTGATTTTCTCAGTTTCTCTGTAGCCGATTCGTATTCTATAATGGTAATTTCGCCATCTTTATACTGTTGATTTAAACTTCTTAATTGTTCTTCAATGTTGGCATCGAACAGAAGGTTTTCAACCATCCTAGAAATATTATCACGCAATGTTTGTTCATAGGTGTCAATACTTTGCTCAACTCTGGCTACCTCTTTATTAACTTCTTCAATAGCATCCCTGAATGAATGCCATGGATTCTGTTGTAAATAACCAGCAAAATATTTATATTGTTCTGCAAAGTCTTTAAATGTAATTTTTCCTTCTTCTAGTGCATTTAGAGTTTCAATTAAATCAACTAATTGTCCTTTATATTGTTCAGGCGTAATATCGGCACCACTAAAGTCCATGAATTTACCATATCTATCACTAACATATATTGGATTTTCTAAAAAATCCCTAGCTTCTAGAAATTCCGCCCTATTTCTAGCTAAAAATTCATCGTTTTTCGCACGAATAGCCTTATTAATTAATCTAATATTTTCTTGCAAAGAACCATTTTGAAGATCGATCGCTCCTGCAGTTTCGCCCAATGCTCTTCTCAAATCTTGCTCTATTTCTATAAGCCTTAGCTTTGAGTCTGCACCTAAATCTGTTTTTGAAGACAAGTCTTCATACTCTTTCGTCAATCCATTGACATGCTCACGAAGTGAATTAAAGCTAGAGGCGATGTTTTTATTGTATTCTTCAAGCTCTCTTTGCTTTTCAATATGTTTTGAAATTGCACTAGTTATAGCCCCCAAAGTAGCCGATATAACTAACGACACACCAAAACTCATAGCTGCTGCTTGGGTCTTTAGCAATATCATTTTCCCAATTGTAATATCAGCTTCTGCTGAAGCTTGCTTTAAGCCTCTGGTCAACGCAAATCCAACAGAAGCAGTTTTATTAGTCTTGTCTACTTCTACATTAAACAGTGCCCACTTGGAATTTACCAAGCTTAAAACAGTAGAAACGCCCACTATAGCAGCGTTTAACAATCCCACTTTATCAACAATTTTAACCAATCCTGTTTGGAAATCTATAAAGCCTTTAATTGCATCGCTGCTAATAAAGTTTTTCCACATTGATTGCATAACACTTTCAAGTTGTTTCGAGCGTCCTTCAATACTATTTAGGTAAATTTCATTTTCTTTTGCCGCGCTGCCCAAGGAATTGGATGCTGCTGCTATAGCACCTTGTACATTCTCCCAGTTTTCCATAATAGCAACCAGTACCCTGTTCTGCCTATTTCCAGCGACAGCCTCATTAATATAAGCTTTGGCCTCATCTGTTAGCGTTGGGTATACTCGACTAAGTTGCTCAAGTATCTCATATGTAGAATGTAACCCACCGTTTTGCTTATCAATGACCGATACTGCCCCGCCAGCATACTTATCAAATGCGGCTTGAATTTTGGGGATTAAATCTGCAACTTCTTCGCCGTCCTCTTGCATACCACGAAGGCGCTGGGAAATCATATTAATGCCGCTCGCAACAACCTCGGCTGATCTAAGTGTTTCAAAGCCTCCCACGGCAATACCAACTAACTCATCAAAACTAGTGCCTGTTTGTGCTATGGTTCCACTTACCCTTTTAAGCATCTCTGCCAAATCGGCCGCATTCAAAGCATAATTGTTAGAAACTTCATTTAGCGAATCTACAACATGGACAACATCACTAGCCTCCATCTTAAAACCTCGAAGAACAGATATTAACGATGATGAAGCATCTTCAACATCTCGAATACCATCCCCAACGTTAGTCAAAAGCAAACTTTGCTCACTGAGCATCATAGCATCGCCTATTGTGAACCCAGCCCTTACCCATTCGGAAGTCGCATTAATAACCTCTTCGCCTGTTCTACCAATTTCACGCCCCAACTCAAAAGACTTGTCGGTAACTTCTTGAAGTTGTTTTGAGGTCAAATCGGCCACCTTGTTTAATTCGACTAATGCGGTATCTAAATCCCGGATCACCTGAATCCCATTTCTTACCGAGTTTACAGCTTTTACCAAAAAACTGCCAGCTATGTAAAATCTAAGAAATTTATACATGTTCTCGAACATTCGACCCAATACAGTACCAGATGACGATGCCTCTTGTTTCAGTATTCCCAGTCTGTTTGTTATGCTGGTCATTCTATGTTCTAAGTCAGGCATATCTGCATTAAGTGATCGAACCTCATTTGCAAAGTCGGCTAATACGCTCTTAGATATTTTACCTTGAAATTTCTGACCAAGCACCGCAATTTGTCCCTGCATTTTTTCTTTAAACAAGTCTAGTTGACTTATCATTTTTTCTTGATGTGCTATATTATCAGAATAATGTAAGTTGGTAACTTTAAATACTCTTTTAAGAGTGTTCTCAGCTCTATCTAAATATTCCTGCCATTGCATAGTTGCCTTTACTGTTTTGCCCATATTGTCTACATATGTAGCAGTAGCATCCTTAATATTCCCTTTGGTGTCTGTATTAATATCAATTTTACTTATTCTATCTACATCTGATTGAACTTCTCTCAATGCGTTTTTAAGTTCCGTGACACTAGGCGTAGAAAGTTGTGCATTGATTGAAATGGGTTTTGCATATATTGTTTGTATTTTATGCTGAATTTTTTTAACTTCTTCACCAGCGTTATTAGTGTTGATATTTATCTTCAAATCTAGTTTATTCAATTTGCCAGCAATTTCTTTAATTTGAGAGTTTAAATTTTCATAAGTTTGTTTTTCATCCAATTGACCCTGTATAATAATTTTAAACTTATCGCTCATTTAGTTATTTCACCTCGCTTTATCAGGTTTTAGACACAAAAAAAGAACTTTACCTTCACAAAGTTCTTTTTAGGAAAATTGCAATTGATTTTACCTTATCTCGCCTATTGATAGTTTGTACTTTTTAAATCTATCATCATTTTTGTGCATTATTTCAAACCGCCTCATCTCGCCTGGCTCTAATTCTTGCGTCGAGTTAATAAATGTACTATCTAAAACACAAAGATCGTCATCCAAAAACTTGCATATAATTTTATAGTAAGAAACTGAAATATTGCCGACATTCTTAACGCTACCTGTAATATAAACATAGTTGCCTTCAATCTTTGATTGATAATCATCTTGGATTTCTAATTCGGGTTGCTCGGTTTGCAATGCCAACTCTTTTTTGAGTTCTGCGATTTCTTCTTCTAATTGCTTATTTGCTTGTTCATTATCATTTCTTTGCACTACCCCATTGCCAGAACATCCAACAGCATTAATAATAACTGTTACACACAATACGGCAAGAAGCAATTTCTTCATATTACAATTCCCCCTTCGTTATCCTTTTGTATAGTATATCCATTATGGGAGAGTTTTACAACCTTCAGTTTGTTATTTTATATTAAAATGAGGGGTTTAATTAGATTTTATATTTCCTAAACTCCTCACCAATCTTTCTGGTGTCTTCTTTTATGTAGATGCGAGTGACATCAGTTCCTTTGTGGTTTAAAAGCCCAGAGATTTGCTCCAATGGCATCCCAGCTTCTGATCTCAAAGTCGCACCCGATCTTCTGAAATCATGCGGAGATAACTCTGGCTCTCCTATCGCCTGCCCTATTTTCTTTGCCCAACTATCAAGTGTGTTGGCACCAACATTGTTATATTTTCCAGAATAAAGAGCAATGAATACATGAGTATGTATAATATTATTATCTTCTCTTTCTTGCTTTAACTGAAAAAGTAAATCTCGCACATTTTCATCGAAGTATAAATCTACGATATATCCTTCCTTTTCTAATACATCACTAATAATCATATTTTCAAAATCTACTTGCTCCCATTTAATATTGGATATTGCAGTTGCTCTAGCCATTGTTGCAAGGCTTAATTCAAAATAAACCGTTAATTGTAAATCATTATTGAGTTTTAACCACTCTCTAGCCTGTTTCACCTGTTCGGTAGTTAAAAAGATTTTCTTCTCAACAGGCAATCCCTTTTTAGGTCTCACAATAAACTCCATAGGGTTTTCTTTAATAAACTTCTTTCTTCTCAAAAACTTATAAAAAGCAGCTATAGAACTCATACGTCTTTTTATTCTCTCGGTATTGTTACCTTGCATCTTGCAATAATAAATAAACTCTTCAATATCATCTTCGGTAGCATCTTTTATGCTCAAATTAAACTGATTTTTATTTAGATAAGCAAACCAATTTAAAATATCGCGTTCATAATTATATATACTCTTTGGCGAAAGCTCTCTAATTTCCATATCTATTTTATACCTATTAAGTAGGTTAAGATTGTCCTGATTTGCTGTATCCTCCAACTCTCTATCAAATACAATTCTTTTGCTTCGTTCTGCTCTATTGCTCATTCCTCACCACCATCTTTTTGCGTTATAAAAATGAAAAGACACTATCTAGTTCGTTAATGTCTTCAGGATATATTGCTATGAAGTTTTGATTCAATCCATCTTGTTTAATAAGATTAATCTTATAATCGTGTCGCTGATCATACGATCGTATGCCCATCATTCCAAAATACTCAATTATATAAAAATTATTATTTGTATGTAAAATCCAGTCGCATCTACGCAACCCAGCCTGTTCTTGTAACAACTCATTGCGTAAAAAGTCTCTATACAAAACTTCTTTATGAATTCTAATACCTTTTTTACTTAATAGGTAATTATGTACTAAACATTCCGAAGCTGATAAACAAAGCGTGCCATCTATGGCATATGTTGGATTAACCGGCATTTGCTCATTTGGAGTAAAACCTAAAGAAATAATAAATTCATTCCACGAACAGTTGAATCGTCTCATGACAGTTCTTGGCGAAGGTAATTCATATACACTTTTACAAAAATCACAGGTTGGGACAAACCCCAAATCATTGATATAATCCAAATATATTTGTCGCACTTCATCGTCAGATAGGTATATGGCTATAGATTTTTTGTTTGGTGTATAGCCCAACAAAATAAATGCATTATTTAAGCCATTAAAATATCGATGATACACACCACTATTGGGCATGTTTGCATTTTGATCAATCTCTCTACACAAAGGCAACCTGCCTAACTTACTAATATATTGTTGCAACAAGTCCAACAGCTCATCAGGTGATTTATGTTTAGATATCATGTCTTTTTGCACAATTTGCAATCCTAAAGCTGTTTTCATCTTGTTTAAACTGCCCCAATATTTATTAATATACCCCATTCCTATTCCATCTGGACTCGGATTTCTAAAATCATCATACATCAATGGTCGATTAAGATTTGATTGCATTTCATATATTATTTCTGTCACTTTAGCCTTAGATGCATTATATGTAGGTATAAAGCCACACCATTCCACAAACTGATTGAAATTACGAACACTAGCATCTGGGCAGTTCTTCACAAACCACCTAGAGCTCGGAAGTCTATATGGGTTACTCACTAATTCTTTACTATTTAAAAACTTACCCCTTTCTCGGGATATTCTAATATATTTTTCAACATAATAATCATAATCTCTAGTTTTCGTAACCGTTAAAGTGTTGTCTCCAACTTGTTCAAAAAATTCATCCAGAATTATATTATTGTCAAGCATAATTCGTAAAACATTATCCCAATGTGGTAAATTATAGGAGTGCTGTCTTCGAGCATTGCAGTCGCAAGCATTTGGAAAACGCCCATATTGCTGTTTAAAATCTAACCATAGAATTTTTAAGTCTGCAAGTGTAATTTGATTCTGGGGCTTCAAAATACCATTAATACTTATATCACTTGGTAAACCATAGCCATGCTGTCTGCAAAAATCTAGCTTGTTCTTGTATCCATACTGTTGACAAATGTTATTGATTGTTTTTGAAGACCCAACTTGTTTGGCAGCCACTTCTTTGTTCGTTGGTATACGATGTAGTTCCTTGCACATATCTATTATTTGTAACAATCTACTATCAGTATTAACATCCACCTCAACCACCCTTTCCCCCTTTCTTTGAAATAAAAAAGAAGGCTGACAATGAAAGGGAAATTGTCTCGATTGGTCATGACTCCAACCTAGCCTTCTTGAATAACTAATTCATATATTTATTTAATTACATTACATCAATCTTCAACTCTCAACCCCTGTTTTTTTAATCCATCCTTCAATGCTTTTATGTGCTTGCCTTCTTTTTGTAATTCCTCTCTTGTTTTAGCAATAAAGGGTCTTGGCTGTAAATATTGGTCTTGCGTGTTATCTCTGTTGCTTGTATAGTCATAACTCCCATATCCTTTGTTATGTCCCATTTCAATCAAAGGGGCAAGATCATCTCCGCTATCTTTTCCTTTGGCTATATTTTCCACAGTCAATGTTCCATCTTTTGAGACCTCGTGTGCTATATTATCTCTATCTATTAAACCGCCTTCATAATACCTACGTTCATATCTATAAGGTTCCTGTCTGCCAGAATCACCACTGGAATGACGATAAGACATATATACTTCATCATTAATCTTTTCCTGCATTACATCCTTGACCACTTCAGCAACTTCATTCTCCATAGATTGCTTTATATGCTTTTCCAGCGCCTTACTCAACTCACTCATATTCCTAAATCCACGTGCCATCTTACTTCCCGTCCCTAGAAACTTTTACAGTGCTAGGATTATTGAATTTCACTATATCCAATACATTGGCAAGAATCTTGGGGTCAAAATTGTTTACTATGCTCGGCAATGACTTCAGCAACCCATCCATTTCATCAGCAGTAGGCAACCTATCAATCAACCTATTCAATGCACCACCTACAACCCCAGCAATAGAATTGTTTACACGATTATTTTCTATTATCTGCTCTTCCAGACAATTCTTTATAAATTGAACTTCTCCATCTGCAATTAAACCTAGTATATAATCCACTATCCCCGCCGACTTAATCATATCGTAATATTCAATCAACTTGTCGCCATATTTTTCCCTATCATCTAGTTTTTCACTATCTCTTAACTTGTCTACAGTAGAAAAGTCTAAATTGCTATAGGCACGAACCATTTCTATTTCATAAAACAAATGTTTGTAAATCGTATTAATTGATTGAATACCATCTGATTCGACTGTTGCATATGCTAATATTCTATGAATCAGTGTCAATTTTTCATTTATTGGTAGATACCTCTTTACCTGAATACCCAAGTCCATTAAATCATCTAAATTACATCCATTTTTAATCCAATTTCTAATCGCAGTAATTCTTACCATTAAAATCCCCCTCAAACCTTATTATATTGTTGCGACTACCCATCACTGTTTAAACTATCAAACAAAGACTTTAACTCATCAATTGCGCCTTGGATTGTGGTAGCAGTTAATCCACTTATAGAGTTATCATATGAATTTGTTATAAATCCACTGTTATTTGTAATGTCGCTTGTTTTTGTAGGAATACTAGGAAAGTCAGTTATATCGGCTACAACATGCTTATGCCCTGTATTAGCCTTTCCATCTAACGCAGTTTGAGTAGCAGTTGAAATTGGCTTATTTGTATCTGAAGTATTGTCTACATTTCCTAAACCAATATCAGTCTTGGTAGTTCCATGAGGGTTTGTTCCTGAACCCGGATGTACATAATTATTTGCGTTATCTGCTATACCTGCCAATTTATTTTTTTCTGTAGTTGTGTAGTCGTTGGTAGACAATTGTTTACCGCTCACCTTATCTACTTTTTTTGCTAATTCTGTATCAACATAAGTCGTGTCTGCCTTACCTTGCACGTCTGTCATTCTTGCTAATTGAATATCTGCCATACTCCTTATACCACCTTTCTCGCATAAAATTGATTATTACTTGTATATACTAACATTGCATTGTTTTCTTCTTTACCAGCATAAACATTTTCATTTTCGTCAACATATAAATCCAAAGGCAAATCGACTAAAACTTTGTCGCCAATAATATCAATATTTGAAGTCATGCCTCCTTGATTGATAAAAAAACCCATAGGATTAACCCCCTTTTAATAAGCACCTATCCAGTTATAACGAACGTCGCTTTCTTTTATCTTTACTGATATTATGCTTGCATCACTTGTGCCTGTATTGAATCCTTG
>LSQX01265814.1_pt1 | contig 36286 bp, 23 predicted proteins | sample 654561 | NCBI WGS metagenome assembly LSQX01 (sample SAMN04489861, study PRJNA283612) | anaerobic digester metagenome | isolation source: 4 biogas reactors fed with cattle manure at either 37C or 55C with and... | place: Denmark: Kongens Lyngby | collected 2014 | reverse complement strand
TTGTTGATGAAACCTGAAGCCTCGGCGTAGGAACGCTGCAATTCTCGCAAGAGGGGGACGCGCAGTGTCCTTCGCATCCAGTCTCTCACGTTCTCTCTGTCAACAGCCCAAAATTTCACCCACTGCCAGGTTAATTCCGGGTCAGTAGTGGTGGCAAGAATATGCGGCCCTTGAGGCTGAGATAGGGCAGCGCGATACATCGGGCCCTTTGGCTGCAAGTAGAAGTCGAAGTCATAGTCTAAGAAGTCGGGGTAAGCACCGATAGTGCCGCTCGAGTCGACGAAAACCATCGCCGAGCCCCCAACGTATATCATGTACTCTCTGAAGTTGGACACTCTAAAATGCGGACAGAGACCTTCTCGGAAGATCGTGCCCACGAATTCTACCGCCTTACGCACCGGATCGGAGGTCCACAGGCTCTTAGTAGGCAGATATGGATTGTCGTAGAACTTGCCGCCGGCCTGATGAGTCCCGCTTTGCCACATGCTCATGGCCCGATCGATGCCATAGACGTCAACAATGCCGTCGCCGTCTTTGTCATAGGTGAGTTTGCGACCAGCGGCCAGTACGGTATCCCAAGTCCAGTTTTCACCCAGCTCATCAGGAGTGGCCACACCTCTGGCACGGAAGAGATCCCTGTTGTAAATCGTATGTTGGGGTGCGATCGAGAACGGCAAAGTGTACAATCCCCCGTCGGGCGCCTTCATCTGGTCGATGATCTCCTGATGGTAGTGCCTTTCCAGATTGTCTCGCTTCATAGACGGCATCATATCCAGGAACGTGCCGGTTAGCGACAAGTAGCCGAAATCCGGAAGATCTATGACATCCAATGGTACTCCGGCGCCAAGCATGACGTAGACCTTGTCATGTGCGCAGATGATGATCTCGATGCTGACATCCGGGTTCTGCTCCTGAAAGCTCTTTGCTACATCGTGCATATAGTCCCAATAAGCTTGACCATGACCGTTATACAAGAGATGAACAATGCCAGCCCCAAGCGAAGTCCTACAGACGCCTCCGAAAACTATAAACACCACGACAAGACAAAGAAGCGGTACATATGGCCTTTTCATGGCTTTACAATCTCCTTTTCTGATCATTGTCGCCGCAGGCGTTGTCCTTGGCTCGTTTTCCGCTCAGTGTCCGCATACATCAAGCATTCTTAAGGCACTCTCCCATTCGACTGTTGGGCTTTCTATCGCGGCAGATCTGCCATCTGCCCGATGCGCCTCAAGCAACCCTCTATGGTCCAACCATGTCCCAGTTCAAACGCCCTGTTACCCGATTCGTCTTTGCCACAGGTTTTTTGACTGCCCCGTCCAGACGGCGTCAGCTCTTCGGCCCCAGTGAACATACCGGAGCGTACAAGAGGGACACTGCTGTTGTGCACTCACTCGTTCAGTCCCCTGAATTCCGCCTCACCAAGATGTATCTCTTCATGCTGCGGGGACTCCCGAATCTGTAACCGCAAGCGACATTGCCTCCCGCCATTGGGAATCGAGATCTCCCCTCCTATCATCAGTCGATGCCATCCTTCTGACGATCGTCCTGCATCCGTGATCGTATAGGGAACTGAATCCCAACCAATGCCATCCAAAGAGACGGCCACATCTATCAATTCACCGATATCCGGATGCTTGGCGTACATGATAAAGCGGTACTCACGCAAACGCGGAGTATCCCAGATTAAGTACTCCGTGGTGTTTCCAATCCGCAGTCTTCGATCGGCGTCTCCCCAAAACGCTTCTGGACGTTCAGTAGCATACCGCCAGCCGTCGGATTCATCACTGGTCTTTGAAAGATCCAACGCACCGAACCAACCCAGCTCTTTCGGGGGTTCGAAGGGGTCGCGAAGAGTCCAGTAGTTGCGCGTCACAAATACCTCGGATTTCTCCAGTCTACCGATAGCTTCCACGTCAATGCGCACGGCAAGTTCGTGTCTACCATCCGGCAGATCCCGAGTGTCAATCATAACCTCACCCGCTCGGGGCAGTCTCGCCCCGATGTAGACGAGATCATCATCCAATCGCAACTCAACGCGTTCGATGGCCTCAGGGTCGACGAGCGGCAACGATACTTGTGCGTCCAACATGCCTTGAATCCCTCTGCTGTGGGAATCACCGCGCAGGCGCGCGAACTCAATGAACTGCTCGTAATCCGAGATGGGTACGGAGCTCTTACTATGACAGACGACTGCCTCATCCACGTAGACGGACGTGTTCAAAGCCCCGTCAACCGTGACCACTACCTGGGCTTTGACTACTCTGTTTCCGTCTACATGGCCCGGTATTTCCTCGAGTAGCCCGAGTCTTGCCCACTCTCCTGCATGCGATGAAAGATCCATCACATTTGACCTATAGCTGATCAGGTTGGTTCCCTGAGCGTTTTTCAAATGCAGAGTCAACTGAATCGTGCCTTCCGTGCAGCCGGGCGGCACATAGTAGTGAACCGACACAGCCGCCAATCCGGGGTGCACGTCGAACGTCTGATGCGGACCGCCCCGGGACATGCCTTCAATGAGCAGACTGGCCCGACCGCGATATGCCACGTCGTCAACGCGCCGTATATCTCCCGTACTGACGATCCATTTACTCCACCGCCGATCGGTCTCGATGGGATCCTCAAAAGATGGAGCTAGTGTCAAAGACGATGTACCGTCAAGGATTTGCAAGAGCAACTCAGCAAAGGCTCGCAGTTGGTGGGAACTGTTCCGGGCCATCGCTTTCACCCGTTCCGTCACGGGACCTCCGTTGCTTTCATGGACCTGTAGGTAATCGACCAGATGGAAAAACTCCTCCGCCGGCCATCCGCTCCAAGCGTGGATACGGCTCTCGGACGGAAGTCTCAACAGCGGCTGGGAGCGAAACTCATCCACCAATTCATAGCGTTCTTGAGCCACGTTCAATCGTTCCGGCAATGTAGCCGCCACATCTTCCAACATACGTAGAGCCGCCAGGTAGTCTTGCGGCGGTGACGTCCGCCGAGGATAGCTGACCACGGAAGCCTCACAATACTCAAAGGCTCTCTGGATAAGCCTGGCTCGAGTCTTTTGCTGAGGCGTCTCCGCTTTGGCTACAACCGAGGCAAGCAAGCGCTTGCTCTCGTTGATGTCTTCATCAGTCACCAAGTGCAAGTACTCCAGATCGGTAAAAAGCAGATACGTCCTTCCTTTACTCCTGGCGAACCAGGGAGACTTCTTGATGCGCACTGTCCAAAAACGCTCCCACAGATCGTAAAAGGCCTTGAGATCGTGTGCCGCAGCAGGACCTACCGCCCTTTCATACCACTCCCAAAGCAACGCATCGACATCTTGATCAGGATTCCATTGCAACCGGGCGGCAAGCCAGGGTTTTGGACCGTCTATCACCGTGTGATACATCTCGGTGTATGTTCCTACGACACCGTTGCGCTTAGCATAGCGGAAGTTCTCGGCCATGACGTGGCTGAAAATGCGAGGCACGACATAATGCGCCCCGCCGTACATGTAGTCGTACCAGGCCACCTGAGCGGCCACCGCGTTCCAAGCATCCATCTGTCTGTGACCAGCAGTGCGAACGTCCTCGTCAATCCAAGCTAAGCGATCCTTGGTGATGAAAGGTATGACCCTGGGATGCAGCGGAAACGATGGCGGATCCATGACGTCAGCATAGGCCAGCAGTCCAAACCACTTGTCTGGATAGACCTCGAGAACTCTGGTCACTACCTCGTTGACCCAGGCGTAGTAGATGTCCGACATATCGACCATGCCGATGGAATTCAACCGGTCAGGGTAATGCGGATGGGATGGATTGGCTTCACAGTGCCCCCTGGAATCGTTTACTCCCAGTGAAAAACAGGTCTCATAGGGATGAGCGTCAAAATAGGCAATGATCTCGGCGACGGCAATATCCACACTCTCTTTTGCCGTAAAGCACGGCTGCCATCCCGTATGCTGTCCAGGTCCCGGGACTTTGCATTCCGGGTACAACTGGCAATGAGTCTGTCCGTACTTCTCCGGCGGAAAGACGGAGTAAAGATTGTGGTGGAATCGGATTCGATCATCGTAGCTTCCCTGAAGCTTGTTGCGCTGTGCCCATTCATTGTGCCATTGCATAGCCCCGGGACTGTCAGGTGAACCTCGGATGGGACTGATCGTGCGATAGGAAAAGGCAGGCTCTTCCCTGATATCGCCCCGGGGCACGACCACATCTCGCCTTTTCGGGACATCCTCTCCGTCAGGTCCGGGCAAAAGCCAGCGAACGCCCACGAATCGTTCGAGGAAGTCATAGACTCCATGCAGTGTACCCCACACTGAGGGACCGACGATGGCTATGTAATCATCACGACAGAGAATCAGAAAACCTTGTTCATCAAGATCCTGCAGTGCTACGGCGATCTGGCTATCAGCCAAAAGGGCACTCTCGCCAACAAGAATGCGATATCCCTCGCCCGCCGTCATATCGATGACAACCGGCACTCGAGCTTCCGTGGATTTCCACAGATAATTTGACAGGACATTGGCTGCCTTTCGAGTCTGATCGTCAGCATTCGGGCTGATCACAATCACTGCCTGTGCTTGACCGCCTTGAATAATGGCCAGTCCGGATCCGTCCGTGATCGCTCCTGCAGCGGCAACAAATGTACATGTCAGAAGAACAAGTAGCACCACAATCGGCCTCATGGTCAACACCTCCGTGTCTTCCTACGTCCTGCCATCACAAGAGGCAACCCCGTGGCTCTCATTTCCGTTGTTCCGTTACCGCTTGGGTGTATGGCAGTCGGAGATGTGAGTGTCTGAAATGCTGATGGTCGAAACTCAAAAGAGGGTTACCACCGTTTCTGCGAGTCTCCACGTCCCGATCAGTACAGAATCCCGTTGCACTCCGCCAGTGAGATCTCCACCCTCTACTCTGTGCCTAAGGCAGCCAGACTTGCCGATGCAATGTGTGTGCCGTATTCCGCTTTTGGACTGGCGCCGATAGGCATCCGTGATCGCCTTGTCTGTCTCCGAAATGCTTAAACAACCGCCCCGGCGTGCTCACATCTCCCGTCGCCGGCATATAGTCCATGCCGGATTTCCGCAGTCCGACTTAACCAGTCGGATGCTCGTGGACGGATACACGACGAACCCCACGTGGCAGCGAGTGGGTCAGAGATTTTGAGCCGCAGCCGCCACATCTATCTTGAACTGCTCGATCCACTGCGGTATGGACATGGCACCTGAGAGAAGCTGAGACAGGCGGCTCGTTCCCTTGTTCAGAGCATCCGTTACACCCGGCACCCACCAAGGCACCGTCTTCAAGATCCCTACATCAGCATAGGGCCGGAGGATCTCGTCTTTGTTTAGATGCGACGGGAAGTGCAGAAGCTTCGTAACCGACTTCATACCTTCCATGGTCATCGGAAAGAGAAAGCCCTCAGCGAGTCGCTGTTGGGCCTCGGGGGAGTAGTAGAACTTGATGAACTCCCAGGCCTCTTCAGGATGCTTCGAACCCGTCATGATCCCCATGATATGACCTTGGCCATAACTGATCGGCTGTGGTATTTCGCCGCCTCGCGGCATCCAGGTGGTTGACCACTCGAACGGCAAGTCACGAGTTCTGAGATTCTCGATAAAAGAATCCCATTCAAAAGTCATTCCCATCGCCGAGGCGAAGAAGTGATCCCGGGAACCGCCAAACACGGGATAGTTGGTACGGACATGTACGATCCACTCCAAAGCGGATACAAACTCTTTTTCTTCTACCGTCAGCCTTCCGGAATCCGGATCAGCGTAGTCTCCTCCGTCCAAAAAGACCCACGGGCTGTAGTGAAGACCTGGCGCTGCACAGCCAAAAACATCAGGGTTACCATCCTGGTCAATATCCCTGGCCAGGCGCCGGGCTGCGGTCAAAAACTCCGATTTCGTCCAGCCTTTATAGGGCTCAGGCAAACCGGCCTCCCGAAACATCTCGCGGTTGTAGAAGATGTTGAGCAGACCAAACCCGTATGGAATGCCATAGATCTTGCCGTCCCAAGCCCAGTCAGGGCCTAAGGTGAGCTCATAGCCTGGTCTAAAATGCGTCATCTCGAATCTGTCGCGCTCGATAAACGGTCTCAGATCAAGCAGCATACCGCTGCGACGCGCGGGAAGCCCCACCGCAAGGCTCACGTTGACGACATCCGGCGGTACTCCTCCGGCCGCCATTACCAGTGCTTTCTCCCACATCAGCGCAGCTCCGGACTGAACTTGTTTCTCGACCTCAATATGTGGGTGAGATCTCTCAAACGCTTCGATGATGTCCAGCTCCACCTGGTTTGCCGACGGAGTAGCATACCAGTTGAAGAAGACGATTTTGGTCTTCTGAGAATAGACACCCACGGTAGTCAGGAGGACAATCGTCATCGTCAGGATGAACGGTCCGAGCAACTTGCGTCGCCGCATTCCCCATCCCCCCATGTTGTATACCAAGAATATCCAGTACATTTTGCTAACGGGTTAAGTTCTGACAGTTACGCCTAGTCTTATTGATGGCCCGTTATTTCTCCACATGTGTCACATCTCCTTCAGATCGCGCATGTTTTTTTCGCGGCGAAAGGCAAAAACGAGACAAGTCCTTTTTCCCTTGTTTGAAATGGCTTGGTCTTGCTAGGATCTAAGTCCACTGACGAGGCAGACATTTTCCGGCAATTCGTTGATTGCTCCCGGCACAACGAGAACCGAACCTTTGGCAACTAAAAGGATCGCATGCGGAGTAGGCGAAGCAGTCCTCAAGCTTGGCATGCCCCGACTCAACCAGGAGCAAAACCACCTCAGTGAACACTTCTTCGACTACGCCCCTCATCGCCTCTGAACCGAACCGACTATCGGTTCGGAAATCGCGCTTGGGCAATGCGGCGGCTCGATAGACGCACTGAGCATACCCATAGATCAGGCCCTCAAGCATCATCATGGTATCACAGCTGCTTGTGCCGACCCATTCATGTCTCCTAAGAAACGGTCCATATCGATGCTGTCCCCAGCATCCTTGACCACTCGAGCCAAGTGTTCCTCCGGAATGCACTCATCCAGGGTCTTCGGCCGAAACACCCGCCGGGATAGGGGATGGAGCCTCAAACGAACCGCAGATGAGCCCGAAGGAAACGGTCCCCGTATGTTGGGTATTCCGAGCGCTGGTTTGAGGACATAGACTTGGCGAAGTTCTTCGACCGCGTCAATCACGAGATTCTGATGTCGCGGATGCGGGACCAACCTTATGCAAGTGCGGAAGCAGCTCATCGACGGACATGCCGTCGACTCCGGCTGCCCCCTTCCCGGGTAATGCGCATTTGCCTTCACGCCTATGCCTGCCTCATATACGACCACACTTTCCGTATGGGTATGGGCCTTTGAAGACATTCGCCTTCTCACCCAGGGCGGGCGTCTTCTATGCCGTTCCTGTTCGTTAGACTGGCGATTTGCCTGCGGCTTCCTTCAGACTCCACCTCACGCCGGACACCCGCGCCGTCTGCCTAGCAGTTCCCCCCATCGGCCCTGCAGGAGACTTTCACTCCCGAGTAAACGCGCCATGCCGGGCGCACGAAATGCGAGGGGCTGCCCTTTTGGGTCAGCCCCTCCGCAAACCAAGAATGGTCTTAACTGTAGCAACAGACTCTCTCCGTCATTGAGCCTGCAAGATCGCGTTGGCTAGGCGAGCAGCTTCATCCAGTGCTATCTTGGGCACGAGAGTCCCCCTATGCACTGCATCCGTCAACCGAGGCGCAGGGACCGAGTTTATTTCCGTTTGCCGGATGTAGGCGATGGGCTTGGCATTGAGAAAGATCTCGGACATAGCCTCCATATAAGGAACAGTCCTGCTTGCTTGGACAAACGCCCTCTGTCTAAAGAAGTCTTTTAGCGGTGCTCGCGGATGTATGCCACCAAAGTGTAAGAACTCCGCCTCCTGCAGCTCGGGGCTCAACCAGTGTTCGATGAAGGTCCAGGAAAGCTCAGGGTTAGGAGCGGAACGAGGGATAACCCACATGTTGCTCCATGTAGCTCCCCTTGGCTGATCACCCTGAGGACCTTTAGGAATGGGAGCCATCATAAGCCATTCGGTGAATCCCCTCCTTGTACTTGATGTGTGCTTGTGCCCCATGGATGCGATTGTGCCATCAAGCACTGTGTGACCCGAACGAAACACCTCATGCTGTTGCTTGATGCTGGCCATGAACTCAGCTGCTTGAACTCCCTTGTCGCTATTGAAAGCAACCGCTCCGCCGTCCTCGCGATAGAACTCCCCACCATTGGAATAGAGAAAGCTGGTGAAGCAGATCATCGAATGACATGGTTCGTAGCCGCTGCGAATTATGGTACCGTCCGCGCCTATCTGAGTAAGCCTTTGCGCATAGGTCAGCAGAGCATCCCAAGTAGCCAAGCTGCTGGGACTGGGATCCAGGCCGGCCTCCAGAACGTGGTTCTTGTTGTACAGGATTGCCTCAGCTTCGATGCTCCACGGTATACCGTAAACGCGGCCATTCTTTTGATTAAAGATCTGGGCCGCGGGGATGAACTTGTCCATGCTAACATGAGGCGTACGCTCTACGAAGTCGTTCAGATCCCGCATCACCCCGGCCTCATATAAGTCTCTGCCATAAGCGGCTGAGACCAGACTGACATCTGGAACGGCTCCGGCGGCAGTGGCCACTATTAGCGGCTCGGGTCCGAAGGCCGTGAACTCGAAACGTACTGTACAACCCGGATACTGCATTTGATAAGACTCGGTGAACTTTTCATTCCACGCCATACGATCTTCCGTCATATGAGCCGTCCACAGCCAAACCGTCACTTCCTGTTCCGCGAACGACTGAACTGAAGCAACCGCGATACCAAGCACACAGATAGTGGCGACAACAGAGACTCGCTTTACTATTCGCATCATTGAAAGCACCTTCTCCCCTTCTGTAGTCTCCTGCAAATGATGATGCTTACTCTTATCTACCAGTTGTTGAATTCAGGCTTCGGCTACGGCCTTTCGTTGGGACTCCGCCACGGCGGCACATCGGATTGCCTATATGTCGCACTGTCCTACCGCCAACTCACAACTCCCTGACAGATCTGGACAAGCGGACCGAATGTGATGTTGCTTCATATGACTCGTTATCCTTTTCGCACCTTATTTTCCGTCATCATATGTTTGGTAGTGCATTTAAAGCAAGCGGTGAAGACGCCGTCTTGCGATGAGGGGAACACAAGTATGCTGCGCGTTTGGATATTGCCCGTTGCGCTGTGCCACAGATTGCCTGACAACAGGAACAACTCGCGCATTAGACATATTTGCCCGATTCCCTCTTTGGATATCATCTTTTTTCCAAGTAAAGGTTCAAAGCAGACAAGCATGGGTTTTCGGTTCATCCAAACCTTGTCAGGGGCGCCCTGAAGCAAGGATCCCAGTATGGGGGGTGCTGGCCTGCGGGTAGACCAAGGAGCCAGTCTACGATTATCCCACCTGTCTGACGATACCCCAGATCGGACATATCCGGTCGGCTCCCAGGAGCACTCAGGGTAATGGATTCCGACACCCCAAGCCCGGTAATGCCATATCCTGGGCGAAAGCGCATCATGCGCTCTGTAGATGGTCTCAAATCAAGTGACAAGGCACCACGACCAACGCGTAGACCGACTCCCGGGATCACATTCACTGCAACGCCTTCAGCGACATCACTGACCACATAAGCACGGGCCCCCGCCGGAACCTGTGTACTGAGGGGGTTCTCTTGATGAGGATCCGTCCGCTGACCACGCTTGGATCAAAGCAGTGAAGCACAGCCATTCAGGGTGTCCAGCTTCTATGCACCGGCTGGTAAACAGGAAACCCCATTACACTGCAGGGGGTGGGGTAGGCCTCCGCCTACCCCACCCCTACGCCTTTCCTGAAGAGCCGAATATCTGCATGTAAGACTGCACTCTGCCCTGCATGACCGCTCTTGCATCGGACAGCTGCCCCAGTCCCCGAATCGGCCCCGAGGTCTGCGCCAGGCTGTCCCGCAGAGCCGCTCCGAACGCGGTCAGCGTCTCAGTACCCACGTTCACCTTGCGGATGCCCAGCTCAATCGCCCGGCGCAGATCAGCTTCAGGAATCCCGCTGCTGCCGTGCAGGACTAAAGGCACATCCACCAGTCTGTTGATCGCCTCCAGGCGGGCAAAATCCAGCTTGGGCTCCTCCCTGTAGAAACCGTGGGCATTGCCGATGGCCACGGCCAGGCAATCAACCCCCGTGGCCTCCACGAAATCGGCAGCCTCTCGCGGGCGAGTGAGCCACTCCTCGATACGCTCCTCACCCTCGGCGGCCCTGCCCACATGCCCTATTTCCCCCTCCACTGATACATCCACATGATGGGCTATCTCGACAATACGCCTGGTCGCCGCTACGTTCTCATCGAAAGGCAGACGTGATCCGTCATACATGACACTTGTATACCCCGCCCGTATGCATCTCACAACCCGGGCAAAGCTGGCTCCGTGGTCCAAATGAACGGCTACCGGAACTTGCGCCTTTTCCGCCAGCATCCGGCCCAGCGCCGCTGATTCTTCCACACCGAAGTGATCCAAATGAGAATCGTACATCAACAGGATTACGGGGCTGTGCTCGGCCTCAGCGGCCGCTACCACGGCCTGCGCAGTCTCGAGATTGAACACGTTGAATGCTCCGACGGCATAGCCTCCCGCTTGCGCCTCACGCAACAGATCAGACAGATTGGCCAAGCTCAACTGCCAGTCCCTTCCTTCTTTTTCGAACCGACTTCCCGTGTTAGCTGACCCAACGCCAGGATTTAATCACGACACCTGCGATGAGGGCTTGGCCCACTCATCGGGCAGCCTTTGTTGCAAAAACTGCAAAACCTCATCTATGTCCGGTATGCCCTGCCTTCCGCCGAGAGCTCTCACTTTCAACCCCGCCACGGCGCTGGCAAACTGGGCAGCTTTTCGCAGGCCGTAGCCGCGCAACTTCGCCGCTATGTAAGCCCCATGGAAGACATCGCCGCAGCCCGTGGTGTCAACCACGGGTTGCACATCGAAAGCAGGCAAGTGGAAACTGCCCTTCTCATCGGCACAGACACAGCCTTGTTCTCCCAGCGTGATGATCGCCTCCCGAGCTCCGTAATCAAGTAGCCTGGGAACCACGTCAAGAGGACTCTCACCTTCGGCGATCTCCTCGTAAAAGAACCTAGACGTGATGAGGATATCCACATAACCCAAAAGATCCTTGGTTCCCGAAAACGTCGTCGCATCCAAGACAACGGTGACTCCTGCCTCACGGGCTATCTTTGCCGCCTCAATGCTCACCTCCGGAAATCTGCCGTCCAGGTGCAAGAATCCGGCCGAGCGGATTAGTCCGGGATCGATCTCATCTATTTGCAGCGGCCTGACGGTCGCCGGACTGGAGACAAAACCCCTCCTGCCCGTTGATTCTTCCACCAAACAGATAACAAACTGCGATGTCTCGCCCGGACGCATTTTCATCTGACTGATGTCTACACCGTAGCGCCGAAACTCCTCAAGGATGAACCGCCCGGAATGATCATCACCCACCACTCCGACAAAGGCCGCGTCAACTCCCAATCGACGGGCGGCCACCGTGGCCGTGGCGGCCGGCCCTCCTCCTTGCTCGCTTACGGCTCTCATGCGCACACTGGATTCAAACTCCGGGATGCGCGGCACAACGGCTATATAATCATGTGTGCACAACCCTAAGCCAACCATCTCAAAACCCATGGTGCCAACCCCTTGTGGTCCAATTACGGCAAGCGTTCAAAGCCCAAACCGTCGATGAACCTAACCGCTTCAGCCAACACATCCGCCACATGACCGTGAACGACACTGACATGGTGAACATACGGCCCTTCGACAAATCTCCTTTCCCAAGCAGGCCAGTCGTTCACCTCCATCCACAGATACGTCCCCCAGGTCTCGGGTCCGTCCACTCCCTTGGCGTGACCGGCCGCAAGGACATACTGTCCGCGGTCACCGTCAAATCTCGCCACGGTTATATCCCCGCCCCGAATGCGCCAAAAAGCCTGCCCTTTCGCCGTCACCTTGACCGGGCTTATCCGGTCCCACAAAGCAAACGGGAAGGGTCCACAGTGCCACAACAGCTCCTTATTGTCATCTTCCGGATGACGGACTGTAAGATCGGCAAAAAACGTGGGAGTGCTGCCGCCGACCGCCGCTTGCAACAACACCGAGGTCACCGCCCCGTGGATATCCGTCTCGCAGGCGACAGGCAGGCCCTCTTCGGTCAAAAAGGCATTGACCATGCAGGTCCCGATGCCGTACGAGCGGCGCAACGCCTGCCAGCATTGGATCACCACCGCGCTGCAACCGCTTTGTTCAGCCCATCGCGAGATGGCCAACTTCAAGGCAGCCATCTTATCGATGCCTTCCCGGTCGACTTCAAAGACCGGTATGGTCTCTTGAAAAACGCGGGCTTGCTCCCGCTGCTCAGCCGAACCCATCAGTTCCCGAGCATCTTCAATGATGTCGACCAGACTGACCGGGCTGACAGTAATCCCAAACTTCTCCAGAAGCTCGCCTTCGTTGCACATCATAGTCAAAAAGGGTGTCGGCCGGGTACCGATCTGACCGATGCGTAAGCCGCGGAAGGCTTTGACCACCCTTGAGGCGGCCAAAAAGCGCTGGACGCCTTGCACAAACTGCGGGTCATGAACGCGGCAGTTTTCAATGTATGAAAACGGGATTCCAAAACGCCGTAGGGCCTTACCCGTGGCAAAGAGCCCGCACTGACGATCGGTGATCGAGCTCACCTCGCGGCGCTCATCGAGATCGCGCTCTCCCCAGATCAGGACTGGTTTTTTCATCCGCTGGGCGATGTGAGCCACTGTCTCTTCGCTCCCGAAGTTGCAATGCGGGAAAAAGAGCGCATCCACGCCGGCCTCTTCCAAAGCGGCCACGACGGGTCCCACCTGATCAAGGGCGTGCACCGTGCCGTTTTCCGTCACCCCGTCCACCGTCACCATGTCGATACCCAGATCTTCGAGCTTCTTTGTCACCCTTTGTTTCGCCGCCAACATCCGTTCGTGATGGCCGAAGCCGTAACGCTCAGTCGGCAACACACCCAGTCTGACTGAATACCTTTTTGGATCCATTTTTACAGATGACCCCTCTCTTGCGAGAACCAGGTTTTTCTTGACTTCCCTACGGATACAGACATTCCTTTTCGCCGACTTGGTGACAAGGACGCCGACATTTATTGCCCAATCTTGACCCCGGGCAGGAGAGAGTCATTCACAAAACGAATTGCTCAAATGCCATAGAGAAAGGAGTAGCCGCTATGCCCAACAGACCCGCACCTGCGGCAGAGACCACCGCCCTATTGCGCATTCAGGCCGTTCGCAAGGAATTAGCGGATGCCGAAGGACGCGTAGCCGATTTTATCTGCCAAAACCCTCGAAGCGTGATCAGAATGGCGATCACGGAACTGGCCGCCCGTTGTGAGACGAGCGAGGCTACCGTCATGCGCATGTGCCGCAAGACGGGCTTCCGGGGTTTTCAGGATTTCAAGATCACCCTGGCTCAGGACTTGGTCTCGCCAGTGGAGACCATTCAACAAGGTCTCCAGGAAGGCGACACCCCTGATATCGTCATTGACAAAACCTTCCGCTCCTTGGTCGAGACGCTGGAGCACACCCGCCGGCTGCTGCAAGCGGAGACTTTCGAGACCGTGACCAAGCTTTTGCGCGAGGCCCGCCAGATAGACATCTACGGCTCCGGCAACTCAGCCGCCGTAGCCCGGGATTTCCATCACAAATTGCGCCGGTTGGGCCTGCAAGCGACGGCCTATGAAGACTCCCACATGCAGATCATCTCAGCCACTGCCCTCGGACCGAGTGATGTGGCCATCGGGGTGTCACAAAGCGGCAACTCCCAGTGCGTCGTCGACGCCATTCGCATTGCCAAAAGCCAAGGTGCCGTCACCGTGGCCCTGACGAGCTACGGCAACTCCGTTCTGGCCACCGAGTGCGACCACTGCCTGCTATCGGCTCCCGAAAGCGACAGTTTCCCCGTCGTCGGTATGCGATCCCGCATCGCCCAGCTGGCCATCATCGCTGCCTTGCACGCCAACCTGGCCCTGGGTGACATGGAACGCTTTATCCCTCAGCTGCGCAGCATGGAGCGTGAGATCGCCCGCACAAAGCTGTAAGCGTTCAAAAGGAACCAACGACATCGGACAGCTTCCTGTACGTTGCGGCCATGTTGTCGTGCGCTTCTTTGTAGATCTCAAAAAGCGCCCTGTAGCGGGCGTGATTCTCCATATCAGGTTCCGTGCGCCCGGCCGTCTTCACGCACTGCTTGGCCGCCGCAGCCGCGTCCTCAAAGAGACCGATCCCCACCCCGGCCAAAAGAGCCCCGCCAAACGACGAGTCTGCGGTGAGTGGCTGCGTCAAGGACTGACCGAGGATGTCACTGATGATCTGACGCCACAGAGGACTTCTTGCCCCGCCGCCGATGATGCGCAGATCTTGCGGTGCCATGCCCATCTCCTCAAGGACCGACATGGAATCGAGCAGCGAAAAGCCAACACCCTCCAGCACGGCGCGGGCGAAATGGGCCCGCGTGTGACGCATGGTAAGGCCGAAAAACGCCCCTTTCAGATACGGATCGCCGTAGGGCGACAGCTCGCCCAACAGGTACGGCTGGAACAAAAGCCCCTCCGATCCCACGGGCACCCGGGCCGCCTCTTGATCGATCAGCTCATAGACATTGGCTCCCGACTCCAAAGCCGCCGCCTTTTCATGCCCGTAGAGGGCATCCCTCAGCCACCTGTAAGACGAAGCACAGGATTTCGTCCCCGTTCCCGGATACCATCTCCCCGGAACCACATGCGGATAGTTGAACAGATACGGATGAGGACAGGCCCGGTCGGTGATCACGCATATCCGGCCGGCCGTAGCCAGCTTGATCGTGCTCTGTCCGGACTCAACCGCCCCGGCTCCGAAGACCTCCAGAGCCGTGTCAGTAGCCCCGGCGATGACCGGGGTGCCCTCCTGCAAACCCGTCGCCCGCGCTGCCTCAGCCGTCACCCACCCTACCACCTCGGTCGGCTCCACAACTTTCGGCAGTCTTTCAGTCGACAGGCCGACCAGAGTGCAAAGCCGCTCAGACCAACGCTTTGTTCGGGCATCGAAAAGCATCGAGCCTACGGCTTCAATCGAATCGGTCACGTAGGTGCCGGTGAGTCTCCAGCGCACATAGTCTTTGGCAAACAGGATGTAGGCCACCTTGTGCCAGACCTGCGGCTCGTTCTCTTTGATCCACAGCAGTTGCGGCAGCGTCCAGACCGGATCGACCCGGTTGCAAGTGACCTCGAAGATCTCCTGACCGAACTCACGCTCCAGTCTTTCGGCCTGAGGGGCGCTTCTTTGATCCGTCCACAAGATCGCCGGCCTGAGCACGCGAAAATGCTCATCCATCAAAACCGCCGTATGGGTAGGGGCGCTCAAACAGACGGCCGCAATCTTTGAGGAGACAAAGCCTTTCTCTTTCATCTGCAAAACGGCTGCGCACACGGCCTCGTACCAATCCGGCGGGTTCTGCTCCGCCCACCCGGCTTGCGGATAATACGTCGGATACTCATGCGCCGCGGTATAGACCGGACGGCCTTGCAAATCGATGAGCGTGATTTTACACGCTCCGCTGCCGATGTCTATACCGAGCAGATATTGCCCAGACATACCCGTCACCCCGTTTTATCGTCAAACACGCTAACAGTTGACCGTCCAAGCGTATCTCTCCTCGGGCCTGGAAAGAAAGAGCCGCTTTTCACCGGCCATGATCCACAGGATGTACAAAGCGTTGCCCGGAGAAGCGGCGGCCGGGTGGTATCCTTTCGGTATGAGCACCGTGTCGTTTTCCCGGACGATATAGCTGTCATCGATCGAGCGATCCTGCGTATACACCATCTGCAGGCCGAAACCGTCCGACGGCCTCACCCTATAGAAGTAGACTTCTTCCATGTCCACCTCATAGGGAGGATCATCGACATCATGTGTGTGCGGGGGAAAAGCCCATCTGCCCGGAGCCAGGATCGTCTCTCCGATATACAGACTCTTGGCCGGGACCCGATCGTCGATGATGAAATAAGCATCGCGCTCCCACACCGCATGGCCCAGCTTTTTGTGAATCACATCATCAGGACGGACCAAAACCGGCTCTGTTTTGACATCCGAAGGGGACGTGCAGACCGCAATCTCCGCCCAGTCTGTGGTCCTGATCTCAAAGGCCGTATCGGCAGGCAAAAAGACGGCATAGGGCTTTCCGGCAAAGACTGACAGGCGTTCTCCGATTTGGGCAAAGCAAAAACCTTCGCCCTCGACGGTGCACGTACCGGTGAGCACGATCAGTGCCGCTTCTTTATCCCCGGTTTGGCCCCGGTATGAGCCGTCTTCTCCCAGACTAAGCAGGCCGAAGCCGATCCTTTCCATCTCCCCCTCGACGATTGGCGTATAGCCCTCTTGGCAGCTGTAGCGGCGCAAAAGGCTCAACTTCTCTCCTCCTTGTCTTTGACGCCGCCTTTTTTGAGGCGGCGTCATTGTTGCTACCTTAAAACGGTCGCGTTGTGAAAGGAAAGCCCAGCTTACCCGGATTCATGATCCCGTTGGGATCAAGGGCTTTTTTCAGTTCAAGCAAGACCTTGAAGGCCGGTCCGTACTGCTTTTCCATGAACGGGGCCAGTTTAAGCCCGATGCCGTGGTGTTCATTGATCATGCCGCCGGCTTTCAGCGCCGCTTCGATACCGATATGCCAGACGCGGTTGTACAGCCGGACCGCTTCCGCCGCATCCTCGGGCGGTTCTTTGATCACAAAGCGGTCATACATCATGCAGCCCCACTCGTACCAATGGGAGAAGTGGGCCATGAAGATGATGTCGGGTGAAATGGCCTCGACCGCCTCTTTCATGGCCAGATAGACGCCCTCAATCTTGTCGTAGGTGGCCACGGTGTCCATGGTGCCGAAAGCCTCGGGCAGATCCAGAGTGTGCGGCGGGTAGTAGAAATCGAGCTGGTGCTCCCACCAGTGCCATCCCGGCTCTTCGCCCAGATCCTGCGCCCCCAGTTCGGTGAAGATCTCGTGCGTGCGCTTCAGGGCAAACTCCACCGGCACCTGATGACCCTCATAGCCCACCACCATGTAGGCTCCGTCCACATCGAGTCCAAGGACGCGCTTGACCACCTTTTGCGTCTCAATGGCGTCGTACAACCGTATAGTCGACGGATACAGCCTGTCCACCATCAGCCTCCGTCCCGCTTCCAGGCCGATGCTGAGGTTGTCAAAGAGATAGGCCCTGAAATGTCTGGCCTCCGGTTGCGGATGGATCTTCATCGTCGCCTCGGTGATCACACCCAGCGTTCCTTCCGAGCCGACGAACAACTGGGTCAGATCAGGGCCGGCGGCATGCCGCGGTACGGGAGCGGTGCGAATGATCTCTCCGGTGGGCAGCACGACTTCCAAGGACAAAACCATGTCCTCGATCTTCCCGTATCTTGTCGACAGCACGCCCGTGCCTCGATGGGCCAGAAAACCTCCCAAAGTAGCGCTGCGGATGGAGGCCGCAAAGTGCATCATGCTGCAGTCGCGCTGCTGCAGCCAGGTCTCCAGATCCTGTTGGATGATCCCGGTCTGTGCCGTCACCGTCAGGGATTTCTCATCGAAGTGTACGATGGAGTTCATCCGTTTCATATCGAGGACGATGCCGCCTTGGACGGGCAAGGCCCCTCCTTGGGAGCCCGAGCCCCCTCCCCACGGCACCACGGGCAACTTGTAGCGGTTGGCGATGCGCAGCACGTCAGCCACTTGTTGAGCGGTGCGCGGCATGACGACCCATTGCGGCTTGGGCATGGGCATGTCTCTGTCGAACCAGACCCGAGGCACCCAGTAGTAGTCGACGGAGTAGCAAAGGCAATCGGCGTCCACGGAGCGAAAACCGTCCGGACCCACGACGCTCTCCAGTTCAGCTTCGAGAATCGGTTGCAGGTAAGTGTGGGGCAGATTGGCGTTCATCATGGGGCAACCCCTTCCGCATCTGTTGTCATCATCCCGGCCGCCAACTCCGCTAAGTGACGCACTTCAACCGGAGCGGCCAAAGCCTTGCGGGCAGCGTCCAAATGATCGCTGCAACGGGCGCACGCGGTTACGATGCAAGGTGTCGCCTCGTGTGCGGCCGCCGTCTCCAGCGCGGCGTCAAACAACCTCTCGGCCGCGCCCATGGCAATGTCTTTTCTCACCAGCGGCATGGCGCCTGTAGCTCCGCAGGCGTAGGCCCGCTCACGATTGAGGGGAAACTCCAGCCACCGCCCGGGCAGCAGTCGATCCAATACGGCCCGCGGCGTATCGTGCATGACGCTCCAGCGCGCCAGGGAGGCATCGTCGTGGTAGAGCCATATGCGACCTGTCGCGGCAGCGTCGGGCAGAGGTGTCAAAGACAGCTTTTCCAACCACATCACCAGGTGGATGATCTCCACATCCTCCGGCCAGGTGATCCCCCACTGCGGATAGCGCCGCACGTACATGTCGTAGCATTGCGAACAAGCCGTGATCAGCGTCTTGACGCCACTTTCCTGAAGGCGTTTGAGAAATCTTCCGGCCGCGGCCACGGCGTCATCGCGATAACCCAGATCAAAAAGCATGTGTTCACACACGATCTCCGACTCCAGGACGGAGAAAGGCTGATCGTGTTTCTCGGCCAAAGCTCGCAAAGCCTTCACCAGGGGGCCTATCCCTTCCGGGGTCAAAAGACCTCCGGCGGCAAAGGTGATCCCGCCAAGCTCAGGGCGGTATGGGCTGATTCCGGAAGCGCCGTTCAAAGCGGTTTGAGCGCTCATCACCTTGGCGCGAGCCTCGCGCACGTTGCGAGGTTGCATATGCCGCTCGACAAACTCACTCCGCAAGGTCAATATGGCGTCGGGCAGATCGCGGTCCGACACGCAGGTGGCCTTGCACAGTCCGCATTGCATGCAGGCATAGAAGGCGTCAGCTCCGCCCTCGGGCAGAACACCTCTGGTATACCAGCGATCGGCCAAAAGGGCATAGCCGCGTGAGGTGTTTGACTCCAGACCGGTCACCACACCCGATGTGCATACATCGCGACACATGGGGCAAAAACGACAATCCTCAACGATCAATCTGGCCACGTCGCTCACCGTATCACCCCTCATTTCCGATGCAGCTCCAAAGAGCGCAGGTAGTCCGCAGCTTGTTGTATTTGGGCCAGCTTGTCACCGCTTCTTTCCCGTTCAATGGCTATGTAGCCGTCAAAGCCGTATCTGTCCAACAGATCAAAGAAGCGATTCCAGCGCACCCATCCTTCGCCCAGGGGTGTCTCCCGGGCCTCTCCGGACGGCTCCACCAAAGCGTCCTTGGCATGCACATGAACAATGTAGGGGCCGAGCACGTTCACGCCTTCCGTCGGGATGAAAGCTTCCAACGCCTCACGTTCGCAGTACTTCTTGCCGCTTCTTTTGGCCAACAGAGCCGGCCAAATGACGAAGTTCGCCGGATCGTAGTTGACCTTCAGCGCCGGGGAGTTGACCTGGTCAATAAACGACCTGAGGACAAACGGCGATTCCGGCCCCGTCTCGATGGCCATGATGACTCCGTGATCGGCGGCGATTTGCGCCGCGGCGGACACGGCGGCCACCATATGCGCCCGCACAGGATCGGACTCATCTTCCGGAATGATCCCGATATGCGATATACACACCGGTATTTCCAGATCCGCCGCCAGCTGCATGACCTCCCGCGTTCGGGTCAACAGCGCCTGGCGTCGCTCCGGATCGTCGTAGACGAATTCGGGACCCCCGGCACCGGCGGCAGTGATCCTCAGCCCTAATTGGGCGACGGTCTCTTTCAGCCGCTGACGGGCCTTTGAGTCGAGGTTTTCCGGAGCGTGCGGACCGGAACCGATGGTCAGCTGTACGCCGTCGAGTCCCATCTTTTTGGCCAAAGGAAGAGCCTCTTGCGGGGGCAGATTGAAGTTTTGTAACCTGACCGAGAGTTTCATCTGTCATATCGCTCCTTAGCTGCCATTGAACAAAACCTCAGGATGAAGATGCGGAATACACCATCCGGCCTTTGGCGATCGTGTAGCGCACCTGCAAGTCAGAAGATAAAACGACGATGTCACCGTCTTTACCTACGTCCAGAGAACCCTTGCGATGATCGATGCCAATCAGCGTAGCCGGCATCAAAGAGGCGACGGTGATCGCCTCGCAGATGCCCAGCCCGCCGTGATTGACCACTTGTCGTACCAACTGCGCCATCGTGGCCACACTTCCGGCAAACTTCGAGCGGTCGGGCAGCTTGGCCACGCCCTCTTCGACCAACACCGTCAGATCGCCGAGATTGTAGATGCCCGGAGGCATGCCCACGGCCCGCATTCCGTCGGTGACCAGACAACAGCCCGTGACACCTTTGCGGCGGATGACCAAAGCGGCCAGCTCGCCCGTCAAATGATGTCCGTCGGCGATCAACTCGGCGGTCAGATCGTCGTAGATGAGCGCATACTCATTGATGCCGAGGCTCTTTTTGCCTCGGATGTTGAGCAGTACCGAGGTGCATGAGAAAAGATGCGTTACGTGCCGACAACCCGCCCCCATAGCCTTGAGAACCGTATCTCCCACGGCGTTGCTGTGGCCCATGGCGATGTGCCAGCCCCGCCGGGCCGCGGCCTGGATGAGTTCCAAAGCCCCCGGCAGCTCCGGGGCCACTGTGATGCGCTTCACTCCGCTGCCTCTTTCCAACAGCTCCTCGTAGGGCACATCTTGCGGATCACGGCGTAGTTCGGGATCATGGGCCCCGATCTGGTCGGGAGCCAAAAAGGGCCCCTCGATGTGAAAGCCGACCAGCTCGGCACCGCCGGTGTCTTGGCCGGTCATCTCTTCGGCCACATCCACCACAGCCATCATGCGCTTCCAGGACGTGGTCACCGTACTGCCGACAAACGCCGTCGTGCCGCCGGAGGCATGACAACGAGCGATCGTACGCACGGCCTCCGGGGTGGCATCCATGAAGTCCGCCCCGCCTCCGCCGTGAAGATGGATGTCCACAAAACCGGGGGCGATGTAGCCTCCCTCGGCATCAATCTGTTGGGCGGCTAGCGACAGCTCGGGAGCCTGCTCAGCCGGGCCGACCCAAGCGATGCGCCCGTCGGCGATCAAGACCGCTCCGTCAGGCCGGACGACCCGGGGTGTGACTATCGTGCCGTTGCGAATAAAAAGAACTGACGGCCCGTCCACAAAAATACCTCCCCTCTTCGCCAAAGTCGCTGTCAGTTGTCAATCCAAAGAGCTACTCTGAAAACGCCAGGGGCAGTTCAGCTGCCTCGGGGATCATCACACAGCGCACGTCGGGGTGGTTTTGAAGCAAAGACGCCGGCACCTGCGCCGTCACCGGACCGTGGATCATGCGTCTGACTACGGCGGCCTGCCAGCTTCGGTTCAAATAGATGTGCACGCTGCGGGCGGCGAGAATCTCCTTCATGCCTACGGTAATCGCCAAACGAGGCATGGCCTCGATGTTGCCTCCGGCCGCCGAGATGGCATTGCAGATCCGGGTGCGGTAATCGAGCTCGACGACCCGGGTAGGCAAGGCGGCAAACTCCTCGGCCGTCATCTCCAGCGAAGGATCGGGAGGTTCGTTGAAGGCCAAATGCCCATTGATTCCCACACCGCCGAAGCAGATGTCAACTCCGCCCAACTCCTCGATGAGAGTGCCGATCTTTTCGGGACAACTCGGATGAGGAAAGATCCTGTTTTCCTCAGCGACGCGCTTGTCTTCATCAAGGAGGCTATAAAACTGCTCATCCATGTAGCGCCGGAAGCTCAACGGATGTGAGTAGTCGATGTGATCAGTGCCGTCTCGGTTTAGGTACTCATCCATGTTGATGCAGACCACGTCCCGGCACGACACACCTTCTACGTTGCACAACCTGGCCAGCCTGCGGTACTGATCCCTGGGACCCACGGGCAGGATGAATACCGGCGGTCGCCCTTTTTCCAAACCGGCGACAATGGCCTTGAACATCACCCGGGCCATGTCGTTATAGAGATCGATCTCGCTTTCCACTATCTCAACTTTGATGTTCGTCCCCTCTCCTAAGCGCTCTTTGGGGATCTTCATCAAATCCTCGTCTTTCATCCGACCGTCCCACCCTCCAACGGACCGTAAACGGTCGCTCCGGATTCTCCGGCCTCCAAGATGGCCTCGGCGATGGCCAGGCTGGCAATGCCGGCCTGCCCTCCGATGGGCGAAGGACGCCCCTCCCGCACGGCATCCACGAAGGCCTGGATTTCATCTAAGTACATGTCGTTCAGCTTGTAGGGATACTGCTGTATCCCTGCCTCGCCCGCATCGACCACAACGGAGCCCCAGCCTTTGTCCGGGGGCGGCAGTGATGCAAAATCCGGGCGGGCATCACGGCTGAAATACAGAGCCCCTTTCGGCCCGATGATATCGTTCACGCTCGCCCCGCGTGCGCCATGAGGCAGCCCCCACGACCAGGACAGCACCAGATCGTCGCCGCTGACGAAGCGCACCAAAGCGCTGCCCGTATCGGCCGCCGTGGCATCCTCACGGAAAGTCATAGTGCAGGCCGCCACCCGCTCCGCCTCGCCGAACATATAGCGGGCGAAATCCAGATTGTGGATCGCTCCGTCCACGATGGGACCGCCACCCTGGTCCTTTTGAACGAACCAGGACAACGGCGGTGCGCCTCCCCGCACAGCGACCACGGAGCGCCAGACCACCGGACGGCCCAAAACACCTGACTGGATCAGCTCTTTGACCTTCATCCAGCAGTTGTCAAAACGACGGCACAAGGCGATCATCAACAGCACTCCGGCCCGATCGGCCGCCTCCTGCATGCGTCTGGCCTCGGGCACATGCAAGCTCATCGGCTTTTCGCACAGAACATGTTTCCCGGCCTCTGCGGCCGCTACGGCGATCTCCTCATGGACGTAGGTCGGTGCGCATACATCGACGATGTCGATGTCGGCCCGGCCGATCGCTTCCCGATAGTCTTCATACCAAGCCTCCATGTCGTAGGCCTCTTTGAGAGCCTTGGCCCTCTCCGGAATGATATCCACGGCCACCACGGCTTTGGCCCCGCGCACCTTGACGTATCTTTCCGCGTGAGCCTTACCCATCCGGCCCGATCCGACTATCGCCACCCGCAGTTCCTTCACTGCTAGCTCCCCCCCTCCGGGACTGCCGTCTGCAGCCCACGTTCAACAGATGACGGAAGTTTCCTGCCCAATCCAATGTTACTTAGCGAAAAAAATATGCGCCGCCGGAAGGACATGGCTTTTTTTGTACTGAAATGATCGACCAACAGTTTTATACACCCACACTTGTCTTGTTTAGTCAACTATACACAAGGGTTCGGCAAGAAGGCGGCGAACCCTCGAGCCTACAGGGAGGTGAATCAGATGAATGGTAGATCAAAAGCCTGTCTGCTCAGGATGCTGTTGGTCTTGTCATGCCTCTTTTCCGTCGTTGGCTGCGCCGCATCAACGACTATTCAGTTTCTCACCTATGGTCTGACCCTGGAACACTGGCAGCGTATGGCGGATCGATTCATGGCGTCCAATCCGGATATCGAAGTGGAGTTGGGAGTCTACACGTATGGCGAGTACAACGAGAAGCTGGTGACGCAGATAGCCGGGGGACTGGCCCCGGACTTGATACAAGTCTGGGCTCAGTACAAGTTGAAGTACATCGAACTGGGCTGGCTAAGGGACATCACGTCCCAATGGGAAAAAAGCAGTGTGATCAAACAAGCCCGCTTCTACTCTTTTGCGCTGGATGCAGCCAGACACAAAGGTCGCTTCTACGGCGTTCCCTTCGACTACAACTCGCAGATTTGGTATGTGAACGTGGATCATTTGTCAGATAGCGGAGCCGTTCTTCCGAGCACTGACTGGACGATCGATGATTTTACGGAGCTGGCCCGCAAACTGACCAACCAGACCAAGGGTATCTACGGGACTTTGAACATGGTGCGCAATGCCGGCACGGAGAATCTGCAGTGGTCACAGATTTGGACCGGACACGATTGGGTCAGCCCGGATCACAAAAGAGTCTTGGTGGACAGCCCGGAGTATATCGAGATGCTCACTTTTTGGTATGAGCTACAAAACACACTGAACGTCACCCCCGGATGGCCGGGATACTGGGGATATAAAGGAACGTTTTATCAGGGAGGGGTCGCCCTTTGGCAGGGCTGGCTGTCCTATGCCAACTCAATGATCTGGCGCGGTGCCAAACACGATTGGGCCTTTGCTCTGATGCCCAAAGCACCGGCGGGACAAGACAGCTTCGCCCAAGGGCACATGTTCTCCATCCCGGTGGTTTCGGATCAGCCGGAAGCCGCGTGGCGGATGGCCGAGTGGATGATGAGCGATGAAGGACACAGATCGATGGTTGAGGATCTCGAGCGCCATCCGATCGGACCCTACAGCGATCTGTGGAGTCTGTTTTTCCGCATGACGGGTCCCGAAAAAGCCGACTACGCCCGTGATTTCGTCATGCACTCCTTCTACGGACCCAATCTGGTGCGGACCATGAACTACTGGATCTCGTATCCGGAGGCCAACACGATTCTGGCTGAGCATTTGAGAAACATCTTTGCCAATCAAGCCCCCATCGGCAATGAAATGCGCAACGCGGCGGCCAAGATACAGCGTCTTTTGGATGAGCAATAGAGCTCACTTGAGGACTAAGCACACGAACGGCTCGGGGTGTACCCGAGCCGTCCGCATGTTTTGATCCGCCTGTCGTGCGTGCTGCGGTTTGTCAGGCGGAACGGATAGGATCCGCGTTTGCTTTTCCGCAAAAAGCCGGGATGTTCGCGACGGATCCGGGCACTCCCTGACACTCACCCGGCGTTCACGCCGTTGTTGCGAAAAACGCGTCGGCTACGAATCCCAAGAGACGGTCACCGGAGCACCGGTCTCGGCCGAACGCCATGCGGCTTCCGTGAACAAAGCGACCTTCAAGGCATCCTCCGGAGGAGACTGGACCGTCTCCTTGCCCAAAATGGCGTTGATGAAGTTGCGGTCGGGGTTGTCCGTCTCCGGCTTGGTCGGGGTCAGATCCTCCTCCCGGCCGCGCACTTTGGCCTTGACCTGACCGTTGCGATAGTAGATCACCCCGTTTTCGCCCCAGAAGGTCATATCGTCGCACCACTCGGCCGAATGCCCGACGACGGCGATGTTCAACTGGGCACCGTTGGTGCATCGGACCGTGAGAGCCGTGTTGATGTCCACTTTGGCTCCGAAATACTCGATATTGGCATAGACCGTCTCCGGCTGCACGCCCGTAGCCCACAGGATGATATCCAGAAGGTGGCTGCCCGAGTCGTTGAGCTGGCCTCCGCCCGACAGCGCCGGATCCTGGCGCCACTTGCCTTGTGTGCGATTCAGCCAATCCTGCCCGAGCAAGGCCGACACGTACTGGATCTTGCCCACCGGACCGTCATTGAGCAGATCGCGTATGAAGCGGAAGTTCTCCTGATAACGCCGCTGATAAGAGACCAGGACCACTTTGCCGGTCCTGTTTTTGGCTTCAATCACCGCCCGAGCGTGCTCACTGGTGCAGACCATGGGCTTTTCGGTCAGCACGTGCAGCCCGCGCTCCAAGGGAATCATGATGTGTTCGTAGTGCAAGGTGTGAGGAGTCAAAACCTGTACGGCATCCAACTCGACCGCATCCAGCATCTCCCGGTAATCCGCAAACCTGGGCAGATCCGGGTTCAACGCCGGCACTCTTTGATACAGGCGATCGAAGGCCCCGGGGTCGATATCGCACAAGGCGACGATCTCCGCCTCGGGAATTCTGAGCAAACGATGAGCATGTCCGCCGGCAATATTCCCGCAACCGATCAACCCAACCCGAACCTTACTCAATCACAGCCACCTCCGTACTCTTTGATCAATGAACCGCATCGGCAGCGACACCTTTTTTCTATTTGGCGCTTAGGTTTTGAACTTCACCCAAAGGCAACGGTTTCCTGCCCCTGGTGAAAGCGGCGAGCGAAAAATTTTGATGTCCATTCTTGCCGCGGGGCGAAGTCCGTTCTCCTCAACGTCTCCACCTATCCCGCAAGCACCTATGCGTGCTTCGGGCATCCTTCTTTCCGGCCTGAATGGCGAGGGAAAGGCGCCGGTTTGGCGAAGTGCGTCCTCAGTTCGTCATGGCGGCGAATAAGAGAGCGAAATGAGTAAAGACACAGGTATCCGCAGATTCGACAAGACGGCCAAGAACCGTCCGACCGCCAATGCTTTTAGGAAGGTCACTGCAACGCCGAAGGAGAACCGCAGTCTCACGCAGATGATACAACTTCCCACCGCGGCTTTGACGGCTTCAGTTGTCGCCGTAGCCGCAAGATGTCCGACGGAGGTGTCTGATTTGATCCCTAAGCTTCGATCGCGAATGCCGTCGTTGGTTGCCTTTTTGACCGTAGGCCTGATTTGCATGTTGGCGATGGGCGGGGCGGCCCAAACGTCCGATCCGACAGGAACCAAACACCCCTGGAGACAGATTGATGGCACCTGGCTTGTTCAGGCCGTTCCGCAGCTGACAGGAGCCTTTACGGCGCGCATTGTGTTCACCCTTGACGAGGGTTTTGACTATGAGTTGGAGACGCTTTATCCGGTGGTGATCGGCAGCGAGGCCGATTCTACTCCCAACGCGTTGCGCGTGGCGCTTCGACCGGAGGGTTGGTTCGGATGGCGGCTCTATTTGGAAAGCGACAGCGGACTCATCCCGCCGCGGACCGTCGATGAGCTGGAGGCGGCTCCGATGAGGGATCTGCTGTTGGGGCCGGGCAGCTATCTCGTGCAGCTGAGTTACGACCCCCGCACGGGTGCCATGTCCATGTCCGTCGACTACCTGGACGAAGACGGAGAAAGATCTTTGCATCGCCGGGCCGTACAACTGGCCGCCACCGACCGGAGCCTGTGGTTCGGAGCCGGAGCGCGGACCAAGGACGGATCTCGCCCCGTTGAGGTGCTCCGCGTTGAGAGTCTCGATGTCCAAGAACACTATGTACCGGTCAGCACCCTGTTTGCGGTGGGGACCGTCTCTGACGAAGGCCATTTTCTGGCCCGGGAGAATGTCAACTTCGACGAGCGGATCGCGGTGCGTCTTTCCGATGTCGGCCCCGCCATACTAGGGCAGTTCCGGCTGGCTTACGGCGATGCCGACGGTCAGAGCCTGGGTTCCGTCGATATAGATCTCGCGAACGTGACCGTCCTGCCGGCAGGGACACTGCCGCCTGGGGAGACGGAGCTGAGGCTCGAGTACACCGACGGAGGCGAGGTACTCATGACATCTAGCCGCAAGCTAACGGTCGGTCGATTGGAGATCGATGTGGACAGCATCGATGTAGATTTGGAATCGGGCGCGATAGTTGGGCGCTTGTCCGTGATAGGCAAAGCCGGAGTGGGTGACATCGATCTGGCCCTGGATCTGTCATTGCATGAAGAGATCTGGAACTCATCAACGGACAAGTACGATTCGGTGCCGCGTGAGGAGCAACGGGTCGATGTCACGCTCACCTTCGATGAGACCGATGAAGGACACATCGAGTTCCGCCTTCCCCTGCCGGAAAAGGCCGGTTTGTTCATGGTCCGCGTCCAAGGTCAAGCCATAGCGCCCAAGCTGCCCGTCTATCCGAACAGACACGAGAGGTTTTTCACCGCATACCTTTCGGCAACGCCGGAGTCGCCTCTCAAGATCTCCTGGCTCGGGGCATCGTTCGATGCCGATGACAGTCCCGAGGACTTTTGGCAGCGCGGCAAAGTCCGTGAGCTGGTCATGAGCAGACTGCCCTCCCGCACTGAGGATCTGAGGCGGTGGGCGGAGCACGGAGTGAATTCCGTGACTGGTATCAGCCCGAATCTGGCCCATCAACATGGGCTGAAGACGCGCTCTTGGTTTACCATGAACCTCATGAGCCCGCAGTTGGGCCAGGAGCGAATCGAGGCCATGGCCGCAGTAAACGAAGACGGCAGTCTGCGTCGGCCCTACGATCCTCTGTTTCCGACGGTGGCCGACAACTGGACGGCCTGTATTGAGAATCCGCTGTGGATCGAATACTCCAAAGAAGTATTCCGTAACATGGCCAGGCAGGGCTATGACGGGGCCCACATTGACTATGCCGGCCACTATGAGCCTTGTTTCTGCGAATACTGCCATGCAGCCTGGGAGCGCTGGGCGGCACGGTTTGGATTGGATGGAATCACGTTGACGCAGGCCATGCACTCCTCGGATCTGCGCACTCAGCTTTTGGTGCGGGAGTTTCGTATCCAAGGAGTGATGCGCTTCCTCGAGGACGTGCGCCAGGCGGCTCGCGATATACGGCCCGGGTTTGCCACCGACGGGACCTGGCACCAAGACAGCGCCTCTACCTACCAATGGGCTTACGGGGATCACTACGATCTGATGTGCATCGAGGGTACCACTTGGGGCCCCTTCCCACCTGAAGGCACGCAGCTTCTGATGTTGAAGCTGGCTCACGCCTTGAGCGAGCGGCCGGACAGACGGCCTCCGGCCATGTCCGTGACGTATCATTTGCTGCACGATGATCAGGGCCGCATGTTTCACGGGCGCATGGCTCCTGATCGCCTGCGAATCGCTTTGGCCGAGATCATCAGTCAAGGCGCGGTTTCCTGGAAGGGACTCGGCGGACCTCAGACCGGCAATCTGCTGACTGAGCATCAAGACATCGTACGTGCCTATTACAGTCTGGCCCGGGAGATCGAGCCGCTGCTCGTGGATGCCGAGGACGTGGCGGCCATCGGAATCGTCTTTTCGCCGCGTTCGTACCTGTTGACCAGTGCCGTGCGCACACAGCTGTATGCCATCGGCCAGGCCCTCCTGCAAGCTCATGTTCCGTTCCGGATCATCTCAGATGTCGACCTGAAGGCAGAAGCCCTGAACGATCTGCCCGGCGTGGTCCTGCTCAGTGCCCAGGCGTTGAGCGACAGCGCCTGCGCGGCTCTTCAGGAGTATGTCGAAGGCGGTGGCCGAGCGCTTATCATCGGCGGTGATGCGGCTACGCTCACCGAGGACTGGCGCACACGCGACTCACGCCCCGAGTTTGCCGTACCACCTACCTCCGGCGGTCAGACCATTACCGCCAAACAGGTGGGTAGAGGCGAATGCTTCTACTGGACGGAGGACACCTTTACCGGAAAAGCGCTGGGAGCGATACAAAGCGTGGTCTTAAACCACGACCGACCGATAAAGCTGGCCGTGGAGGGCTGGTCAAAGGCCGAAAACGTAGTCGGCCAACCCGACAACAACTACTCGTTGTATGTCGATCTCACTCACACCGACGGTACTCCTTTGTGGGGGCAAACCGCGGTCTTTAACACCGGCACCCATGACTGGCAGTTCTCGAGGAGAATCATCGAATCGGATAAACCCTTTGCCAGTGCCCGCGTCCATCTGCTGTTCCGTAACAGACACGGTTCCGTTTGGTTCAAGGACGTCCGTTTCGGGGTCTGGGATGAAGAACGTCAACAGATCGTGGAGAACCTCTTGGGCAACAGCTTCCGAGACTCGGAAGGCAATCTGTACAGAGCGGCCGACGAACCGCCGGGAAGAGGGACGTGGGCTCCGTACCGAGACGGCTATGTAGTGCGCAACATGCTCGATGAGGGTCTGTGGGCGGAGATGTCTTCCGGCTCCACCTTAGCCGTGGGTCCCATGCATCATCCGTCTCCGCAGAACGTCAACGCGGTCATGGAGGCTCTCGCTCCCCTGCTGCCGGCCGAGCCCTTCGTGGTCCTGGACGGTGAAGGTGCCCAGTGCGTCTCGGTCAATGTGACCCGAGTGGGCGGACGTATAGCGGTGCATCTGATCAACCACAATGGTGAGCTGCATCCGGAGTTGAGTGAAGCCGAGCAGCAAGCTCAGGATCGGAGTATCCCCACGGGCCGGTTGACCCTGACTTTGAAGCTGCCGAAGACCGAGTTGCATGTGGAGACGATGAGCGTGCACTTCCCGGAAAAGACACCGGAGATTGCAGCGATACCGGTCGAAGGTGGCGTCCGGGTGGATATACAGTCCCTGAGCCATTACGGCGTACTGGCCTTCGATGCCTCGTTCCAGGCAGAGTAGATGCCCATAAGAGGCCTTTGACGCTGAGCTTTTGACGCGATTACGGCCTGACACCGGTGTTTCGGTGTCAGGCCGTAATCTTTCAAAGTCGGCACTGTCATGTACATCGTGAAGTTTTGTCAGTGTGGAGGGATATCGGAAGGGGCCGCTCGTTCCCATTCAGCTTTCCTGCCGAATACTCACGCATGTCAATGATCCAGTCTTCATCTTGAATGCGATCCGACACCCATTCGGTTCTACTGGTTCAAGATCGATGTCACGACATCATGAATCTGTTGCAAAGCCGTAGCGGCCGCCATCTGGCCATTCCAGACTCGGTTCATGATGGGGTTGACCACAGGGTCGATCTGAGTGGATTGGGGAACGACATAGGCGGCGTAACCGTCGGTATCAAAGGCGGTTTCGATCATGGCTTGCCAGTTATCCGGGAGCTTGATGTCAGTCCCCAAGCGAGGATAGCGCACCATCGCTTCTCGCAACGACGGCATGCGACCCGTGATGCGCGCCATTTCGAGTTGGTTATCCGCATCGCCGGTCAAAAAGCGCACCCATTGCCAGGCCTCTTCCCGATGCTTGCTCTCAGCGACGACCTGAAAGCCGTCGGGATTCACACGGGCGGCGCGATTGGCCGGCCCCTTGGGCTGTCCGGCGATATCCCAGGAGAGCGCGATTCCTTGATAGTAGGGTCCTATGGCCCCCGGGCCGTCCACTACGCAAAAAGCCGACTTGTCGAGGTAGACGCGGTAGTCGGCCGAGTTGTTCACTACGCCTTCGAGATAAAGCTTCTGTATGAACTCCACTGCCCGCAACACGGGAGCACTGTTAAACTGACTCTTCGTGGGGTAGACAATCCGATCGTACAGCTGCCCGCCTGCCTGGTGGACCTGCATTTCCCAGCGGGCGGAGATGCGGTCCGTACCGTAGATCTCCGGGATGCCGTCACCGTCGACGTCGATGGTCAGCCTTCTGGCCGCGGTCTCAAGAGTCTCCCAGGTCCAGTCAGAGCCAAGCTCGCGGGGATTGGGTACTCCCTGCCGGGCGAACATATCCACATTGAAGAAAGTGACGACAGGATAGACACTGACGGGGATGCCCCAGATCTGGCCGTCGGGTGTGCTCATACCCTCTACCGCTACCGGCGGAATACGCTCAATGGGGAATCTGTCGCGCGCGATATACGGTCTGAGATCCTCAAAGATGCCTTGTGCGATCAAGGGAGCTCCTATCACGGGGTGGGCGTCTGTGATATCAGGAGGCGTGCCTCCCGCAATCATGACCAGAATCTTGGTCTGCCAATCACCGGATCCGCCCGTCGATACAACGACCTCCACGTCCACTCCCGTTGCGGCCTTGAAACGGGAAGCCATCACTTCGAGATACTCCTGCCACTTGGCCGCATGGCCGGCGTACATAAAATGAGTCAGCCGCACTGCGGCTTGTGTGGGTACGCATAGGACAATAGCTAACAAGACAACGATCATGTAACGACTACGTTTATTCATCGCCGGTGCCTCCTTTCTGCGAGACTGTCCCGTACACGCCGACAAGTAGCTCCATGACACCGGATATCGTAATAATGATTCCAGAACTGTGCCTAAATCCCTTTGTGTGGTGAATATTACCTATGTAATGAGGAACAAAAGATACTACACCTCGTCTTGCAGTCCAGCGCCGAAAGGGGTTTAGGCTCCTGTCAGAGGGGATTGACCCCCCCACTGCGTAGCGGCGACACCGCACCTCCCCATCACCGCCGATGACCATCTCAATGGCGGCGCTTCTAAAGACTTCGTAGTATGACCTAAGCACCGTGTCCTGGTTTCGGTATTGTGTCCAGAGAGGTAGGAAGCAGGTTTTCCTGTTCCCGCTGGCGGGAGACTTGGGTGAGATTGCGAATCCGACGGTGGTCAACAACTTGTTGGCCGCTATCCCTTTCTTTAAACGGCACGAGATCGACGAAATCGACCGACCGCCTTTGCCGACCTGCATATACACCACGGCCATCGTAGACTCCGAACACGTTAAGGAGTTGCGCCTGGGGTTTGTCCAAAATATGTTCTAGCATTAGGGCGTTTCCCGGTTATTTGAGGATCAGGTTCAGGGCTGTACACAGCGAAGAGGAGATACGGAATGTACTATCCAAGATTGGAGTCTATTGGCGAGAAGCTTGGGCTTCCGAGCACGACGACAGCCAGAGTGGATCAATGGCTGTCGATGCTACCGCGCTATAGGCTCAGAGCTCTTCTTCCGTCCGATGCCACGAAGGAGGCTGGCCTTTCTCCATGCGTGGCCTTCCAACTCTTCTACGCAGCGACTCCAGTAGGCTTCTTACGTCCTGTCTACAGCGTGTGTTGCCCTGAGTGTGAGGAGCTGGTTGACCAGTTCACGGATCAAGCTGCCTTCGAAGATGAGTATATGTGCGCCCATGATCATGGATTCGTGCCTGCGGAGCATCCTGATCACATAATGGTCGCCTGCCAAGTGATGGATAAACCCAAAAAAGAAGACAAGTCACTGGTAGCCCTATAGCGTCTGGTCGTCAGACCTCCGCCCTGCTCATTCGCGACGCATTGCGCGTCAATCCGGAGTTGTTCGACTCGTTTTCGTTTCAGCTACCAGACGATTATCCGGATCTGCTTAAGAGATTCGAGGAGAGCTTTGACAAGAGTCATGCAGAACGTGGGCACGCTCTGGAGGCCCTAGCGTACTGTCTCATCCGAGACGTCAGGTACTTTAACCCCGTTTCGGATGTAAAAACTCGAACTAGCCAGATTGACATATTGGTCGCGCTCCGTCGCGTCTATCGGTAGGCCCCCTTCCTTTCCGTTTTCAAAACATGTTTCGTTTGCGAATGCAAGAACCAATATCTGTCCGCGAAGTACAGCAGTTTGCGGAGCTCGTTAAATCCATGTCCGACAGCCCTGTGGGCATCATCTTTCCCGAATGCCCATCAGCGGAACACCGATGCGAGACGCGGTCCTCGCACAACGAGAGTTGGTATTTCGTAAGGGACTGTATGATGTTCTCAACGTGTGTCGTGAGGACTTTATCTCTATCGCCAACGGCGAGAACTTACTGACCCTTTTGCGCGCCAAATATCTCGAACTGGTTACTGATGCCTTGCAGCCCATCCAGCTTAAGTAGCACGCAGTTCATAGCTTGACCCCGTTGAACATACCTCTGTTTTCGGGGACCATAGAGGTCGAGTGATACGCTCAGTGTCTCTCATTATCCGGCCGTTATCCATGCAAACAGTGAACATAGGCTGTCGCACTCCATGCCCGCAACTTGCCGCGCTTTCGGTATGCTCTGGCTGTCTCGGCCGGCAAGCGCCAAGTCACCGGACGGATTCGTACCCAGTCTTGACGGTGGTCAGGTATTCCGGTGCATAATGAGTCAGATTGCCGTCGGAAATGAACGGGAAGAAGAGGATCGGACAGTCAAGCGGAGTCGTGTGTGGGTGGATATGATCCACAAAGCGCCGTAGGATATGGTCTCTTGAGCGAGAGAGCTCCGTTGCCATGGAGCGCCGTAAGAACACAAAACGCCTCCAGGGCCGTTATCGAGACGATGGTAAGCGCCACAGGAGTTCGAGATATCTCAGATCTTGGGAGTCTGTTACCGGTAGGTTAAGTCCAATACGAGTTGCACAGGTGTCGGACTTCCCTTAGCGTTTACGCAGCATTCCTTTGGCTGGGCTTGGGTTGCGAGATACAATCAGCCCTATGACAAAGCCGAGCACGGGAGCTTCGGCTATAAACATGTTCATCTAACGGTAGTGCTCAAGCTTGCGTATGCGGCAATGTCTCCAGCCCAATGTGTCTTTCGTCTTCTGCGATGGTCATCCGTTTGGGATAGAGATCGATGATCCGTTTCAGCGAGAACCGCAGCGAGTTCCCAAAATGCTACACTGCGTTGAACCCGACCGCCTGATGGCGGTTTTACCGCGCAAAGGTGGACCGATCGAGAAGGGCCGGATGCCCGTCCCGCTGAACCTTCGCGGACGGAAGAAGAGAAAGCTCAATCGTATTTCACTGCAACGATCTCACCAACCACACGCGTTGAAACGATACGAGCTTTCTTCGGACCACTCACAAAAAAGAGAGTGGTCTTCATAGCCATCACATACTCTGTTTGCGGACCCGCCAAGGACTTCCTGCCGCAAAAGAAACGGTCCTTTTGTGGCGATAGATTAGGTAGGCCATAGGAGTCATGCCCGCAAGACCTGTGTTCCGGTTATTATCCGGACTCGGTGCAAGAGTTGCAGCAAGACACACCACTGCACTGCTCCACTGGCTGGCTCCGTGGCAGAGGGTACGCGCCGAAGAGCGATAAGTCTAGCAACGCTCATCGAAACGAATCGTGTTACCCGTCGTGTAGAATGAGACAAGGGACATCGTGGGACACACAGGGACAAAACGGGCCTCCCAGGCTAACTTCGGCCATCGCGGGGCCATCATAACGAGACGCCAGTTAAAATGAGACAGCCGGTGAAACCAGGCTCCAAAGGGCGAGTCGCGGTCATTTTTAAACGCTGGCGTTAAAGCGATATTTAAGAGCGTTCAAATGCCGCTGTAGAGCCGTTTAAGGCGATTAAAAGACCGAGCCAAATGGCCTAAGAAAACAGTGATCGCAGAAAGGGATTGAGGAACCAAATTGCGGAACCGAACAGATGTACTACAATACCATCAAAACCCGCCTGGATAGCCATTCCCCGCCAATAACACAGCAAAGGGGATTGCGGAACCTTTGTCATAGTGATCCTAGTGTGATGCTAGTCGCGCCCAGCTTCCGGTGTTGATTTTGTGATAACTCGGAGGCCGATTTCACGCGCCTTCAGCCGCAGCAGAGTGCTGTTTTTTTGTGTCCGCGAGGTCGGCTAGTTCCGGGAAGGCCCTCTTTAACTGCACCTTCATCCATATTCTCGTCTCGTCATCTGCTTCACGGGCCATATCCCAAAGCGCACTCAGCAATATGGCTAAGTCATCGTCATCTTCGAAACCGTCGTCCAGAGAAATGGGCCTCTGCGATTCGCGATCAGTGTTATCCTCTCCGAGCAGGACCCAATTCAAAGACACGCGACACCTGTGAGCTATGTTCACAAGAAACTCGGGTCCGGGGAATGACCTACCGCTTTCAACAGAGGCCAGGTTGGCGCGAGTGACCCCAATCAGTGCAGCGAACTCTTCCTGCGTACGGTCTCCGCGCACCAACCGGACCCTGTTGCCTACTTCCCTCCTCAATGAATCTGTGTTTTTCATTCACACCAACCCTTGATCTTGTGACTCACATACACTACAATATGGACAAGCACTTGACTAAAAACGGACGCACTAGCCCCTGGGTGGCAGCCCGGCGGGCCGGTCCTCGGAGGAGATTAAGGCAATGACCCCTCGGGAGATCCGGGCGGAACTGATTCTGCGTGGTATCAATCAGCGACAGATTGCGGACCAACTCGGTGTTTCCGAGTCGATCATCTCACACGTGATCAGCGGGCGGCGTCGCAGCGACCGCATCCGGCGAGCCATCGCCCGGGCGCTGGGCAAGCCCGTTCACCGCGTGTTTCCCGACGAGGTGGCTTAAGCTCCTCTGTTGTCCCCATCTTATACCATCACGGGATGGGCGACAACGGCTAAGTTCGACCACAAGTTATCCGTTCCATCGGAAAACGGGCGGCTAAGGAGGGCATCACGGTGGCAAAACGCAGGCGGCAAACTTCCGAGGCATCAGAAAATCAACTCAGCTTGTTTGACGTGTTGGGCGAGATCGCAGCCGGCTCAGAACCAACAGACCCGACCCCAGGGAGCTTCGACATGTCCTCCGCTGTACGCCAGGGCATTTCCGAAGCGATTCGCCGCTCGGGCATGAAGAGATGGGAGATCGCCGGCCGGATGAGTGAGCTGCTGGGCGTTGAGGTCACCGAGTCGATGCTGAATGCGTGGTCGGCCGAGAGCCGCGAAGACCGGCGCTTCCCCGCCGAGTACCTGGCGGCTTTCTGCTATGTCACCGGCGATCTGGTGATCCTGCGGGAGATCGCCCGCAAGGTCCACTGCTGGCTCCTGGAGTCCGAGGAGGCCGTCATGGCGGAGCTTGGCCGCATCAACTGGCAACGTCAGCAGCTTGCGGCCCGGGAACGCCAAGTCAAGCAGT
>LSQX01182734.1_pt1 | contig 36333 bp, 31 predicted proteins | sample 654561 | NCBI WGS metagenome assembly LSQX01 (sample SAMN04489861, study PRJNA283612) | anaerobic digester metagenome | isolation source: 4 biogas reactors fed with cattle manure at either 37C or 55C with and... | place: Denmark: Kongens Lyngby | collected 2014 | reverse complement strand
CGTCACTCTCCTTGAAATAGATAACTTCAACTCCTACACCATGCGGGATCTCTTCGCTTATCAGATGCAGGATTTTTTCCCGGATGATTTCTTGAACCAATACCTTTTCGGGCTGATCGGTTAACATATCCTCTGGAAAAAATGGTTCTCCCTCAGGTAGAAGCTTTATAATTTCATCCATAACCAGTTCCTTTGTCTGTGGAAGGAGCGCACTGACAGGGATGATCTGCACAAAATCCATTGCCTGGCTATATGCTTCGATCAGAGGAAGAAGACTGGGTTTTTCCACAAGATCAACCTTGTTTATCAGCAACAGAACCGGCGTTTCAACCTTTTTCAGGTCCTCTATTATTCTTGCATCCCCCGGTCCAATGGTTTTATCCTTTGCTTCCACCAAGTAGAGGATAGCATCCACTTCCCGAAGTGTTGACATCGCGGATTTTACCATATAATCTCCCAACTTGTTCTTGGGACGGTGCAGCCCTGGGGTATCCATAAAAACAATCTGGCAGTCATCCGTTGTTACAATGGTCTTGATCGTGTTTCGAGTCGTCTGTGGTTTGTCTGACATGATTGCGATCTTTTCCCCGGTTAGTAAATTCAGCAGGGTCGACTTTCCAACATTGGGTCTGCCAATGATGGCAACAAAGCCTGAACGAAAACCCATATCAACCATCCTTTCCGACCGACTCGCCCGCTTTTTCCAAATCTGTCCTTGTAAAAGCATGCGGTAGAATATCGGTCATACTGTATTCTTTATATTCTCCATTTTTGTTGCTGCAAATCAGACTGATTTCTGGTATTCCAAACTCTGCAATAACCTGGCGGCAAATACCACAGGGGAAGGTTAAGGTATTGCTGTCGCTGGTAATCGCGATGGCACTGATTTTTGTTTCACCCTCAGATACCGCCTTCACGACAGCTGTCCGCTCTGCACAAATCGACGCCCCATAAGAGGCATTCTCTACATTACAGCCAGTAAATATTCTCCCATCCGATGTCAAAACTGCAGCTCCGACGTGAAAACCGGAGTAAGGTACATATGCAAACTTCTTTGCTTCAAGAGCTTTTTTCACCAAGAAATCCCACTTCATAATTTCCTCCATTCTTCTTCGGGCCCGGCCTTAGGGCGCATTTGGCAAAACCAATATTTGTTTGCAATTGTATTGTAATATAAAGAGTACGAAGAAACAATGGTAGTGTAGAAAACGCTTTATAACTAGTTTTTCTCTTGGCATCAAATTTTTGGCATGATATAATAACCTAACCCGTTACCGAAATCGGAGATTTCGAAAAATAACAAGGGTTTTATGCGGAGGTGCCACATGCAAGAGATAAGAATAGTGGAATACAGCCATTCCCTCGCGGAGAAGGTTGCAGACATGTGGAACAAGAGTGCAGAAGGCTGGAACGGCATGAATACCAGCAGAACAGCTGAAAAGATTATTAGTGAACACAGCAATGCCTATCACCTGAATGTATTCCTGGCCATAAACAGCCAGGATGAAGTCATCGGATACTGCAGTCTGGATAAATATACCCAGGATGAAGGTGCACTCTATATCAATACGTTGAATGTACGCCCAGATTACCATGGAAAAAAAGTCGGTAAAATGCTTGTCCTGGCGTGCGTGAAAAGAACAATGGAGCTTGATTGGCCACGGCTGGATTTGTATACCTGGCCGGGCAACACAAAGGCAGTTCCCCTGTATAAAAAGTGCGGTTTCTTCTGGGAAAAACGCGAAGATACCACACATTTGATGAATTACATGCCCTCCGTATTGAAAACCGAAGCCATTCAGGATTTCTTCAGTGAAGCAGACTGGTATGAAGACTCAAAAAGAGTGATCGAAGTCAAACCCGATGGTAGAAAGGAAAACGGATTTGATTACTTTGAATACAATTGGGAGCATTCCGGGAAAAACCTTCGTGTCGAATTTGAACGGACCGGCAGGGGCATGCGGCTGATTGAAACCGATGATTACCTGATCTCCGCTGTGATAGAAAACCATGAGTTGGTATTCGGCAGGGATTACAGCATCACCTACAGCATCATCAATAAAACCGGGAGACCGCTGAAGGTGGAGCTATATGGCAGGAATGATAAAAACATCACTTATTCGCTGCAGCATTCGGCAGAGGTTACCGATACCGAATCCATTACAGGCCGGTTTCACCTGGGTGAAGTAACCGAAGATCAAAAGCCTGGCCGCACCCATCCGGGTGTAGTAACCGAGGTTTTCATTAACGGGCGCAAGGCGGTTTTCAAAACAGGCGTACTTCCGGTATATCCTGCCAGCATTACGCTGCACGTGCCCGGACATCAATGCTATCTGAATAAGGAAGCTCTTTGCATTCTGGATTTGGAAAACAAATTCAGGGAAACTGCGGTTTTTGCCTTCTCACTACAGGACAGGCATGGAATTCATTTCCTTGAACCAACGCATTCCATCTCTTTGAAACCTGGAGAGAGAACTACAGTTGATATCCCCTATATTCTCAACCAGTACCTGTTCTATTCGGAAGTTCTCAACGTAAAGGCCAAACTGGCCGATGGCGCGGTGATCTCCTTCAGCAAGCGTCTCGACAAGGCTTTTCGGGGAAGAAACGGAATCTTATGGGGTGAAAGCGAAGATTTCTGTGAAATTTTCAACGGCCCCTTCATGCTCCATCTGAACAAGCAGGATAACTGGATGTGGTCAAGACGGATATATTCGGACAAATTCAATCCGGTTTGGGTATTTCCAAAGATCGGACACCCTTTCTCTTCAGAGCTGGCGGACAGAAAGGCGGATCATATAGAATGCTCCCGTGATGATGATGCTGCGGTAATGAAGGCTACATACACGCTAAATGATTTCCCCGGGCTCAGGCTTTTTGTCATTACCCGCCTTGAAGCAAGCGGTATCATCAAGCGTTATTACGAGGTCGAAAACCTTTCTGAGACTGAAACCAGTCAGGAGGTATGGTTAAGCGATTCCTTCATTCAACCTCTGTTCCGGGGCGTCCTCCCTTATGAGAACCGATTTGTTCATGTCGGCGCAGATACCGAATGGACATCCTCCTTCTGGGAGAACAGCAAAATCACAGAGAACTGGGTTTTTGCCTGTGGAAAATATACAAACCGAGGGATCTGCTGGGAACCGGATCAGCTTATTAAGTTCGATGACTGGAGCATGTTTTTCGAATTTAACCTTGGTAAAATTCCTTACGGTGGTAAGGTTGCCACCAGTCCTGTAACGTTTGCCATAGGTGTTTTTGACAGGTGGCAAGATTTCAGAGCTTACGCACTCCAACGGGATGTCGTGGAAGTTCCGGAAGCTTGCGGGCATACATCCATTGAAGTTAACGGCGGTAATCCTTTTGTGGGAGATGATTTCGAAGTCACTCTTAACGAATACCGCAATATGGGCAGCAAGCCTGTGCTTTCATTGTCTAAGGGTTCAGGCCGCAACCCGGATATTGTCATGGCTGAGGTTGAAATCGACAGCTTTATCAAGGATGTTCAAACGGCCATATTCCGCAAGGGCAAAAATGACATTCATACCGGAACTGAATCTGTTTCGGGGAAAAAAGTGCTATGGCTGGACAATGGCCTTCTGACAATGAAAGCAAGCCCTGATTTTTATCATGCACTATTTTCATTACAGTATAGCGGAAACGAGTGGTTGGATTCCTCCTTCCCTACCCCCAGTACGAAGTCATGGTGGAATCCATGGTTTGGTGGCATCTGTTTGCATTTTGAAGGGATATCACCGATTTCTATGCTGGAAGAAAGATGCGAAGCTGCTTTTGTTTCCTTAGCGGATGACTGGGGGAATCGTTGGCAGGGAATCAAAGTATCGGTTGCTGTTGAAAAAAACGAACGATATAAAGGGTTGACGTTTGATTTTTATTACCTGACTTTACCAGGTGTTCCCCTGCTTATCAGCTTTTACCGCATTCATCAGAATACAGGCCTCCACATTCCATGGAAATATATTGAATGGTCGCTTTTCTTCAAAGCAGACCCCGATATTTTCAACAATCAGCTGCAACTAATCACAATGGATGGTGACAGGGTGCGCATGAAGGCAGGTAAAAGTCAGAATTATGTCTTAACCGATGAGCCGATTTTGTATCATTCCCCCAACAGAAAAGAGAAGCTGATGGTCTATACCGATATCAACAATCAGTGGCTCGAAGCTGGTACAAATAACAGTCTCTTGATGGGGTTTGCCGGAATACGCCGCGAATTGAAAAATCGGGACGTCATTACTGTTCCGCCTGTATTTCTAATCTTTACAGAGGAATACATGAATGCAGACCTTTTTCGGGATCTGAAAAATATTCGGTTCGATTTTAGGGGAGAGCGCAATGAAGATCATTGATACGCACATTCATTTTTCCAATATTGAAAGCTTTAAGCAAACCGCCGAGGCTATATCTTTTGTCGATTATTCCAAAGCAGGTTTTCTGAAAGAGTTTGGAGAAGCCGGCATCACAGCCGCTATCGGCATGGGCCTGACCGAACAAAGTCCGAATGGTTTTCCCGATAAAGCATCTCCCAATCCAATGCTGTTGGATCTGACCGATATGCCTGAAAGAATGGCCTTGTGTCCCGGAATAAATCCGGTAAGGCTGGAAAGCGGAGGAACCGGGGAATTGGACAGGATCGAAGCTGTCCTTTCCCGGCCTGAAACTGTTGGAATAAAGATATATGCCGGCTACTATCCTTATTATGTTCATGACAGGGTCTATGAACCCGTATATCGTTTGGCAGAGGAGTACCAATTGGCGGTTGTAATCCACGGCGGAGCACTGTATTCGGATCGGTACTTCCTGAAGTATTCTCATCCCCTTGAAGTGGATCAGTTGGCTGTCATGTACCCAAGGCTTCCCATTGTCATCGCGCACATGGGAGAACCTTGGGTAATGGATACAGCAGCCATTATAGGGAAAAACGATCATGTCTATGCCGATCTGTCCGGATTGATTGTGGGCTGTGGACAAAGGATCCTAAAAGCCCAGACCAACAGGCTGGTAATGGATCGCTTCATGCAGGCACTCGTTTATGAAGAAAGATATGATAAACTTCTCTTTGGCTCGGATTGGCCCCTGGCGCCCGTAAAGCCGTACATTGAATTTGTCCGGAATATGATACCCGAGAAATACCATGAGGATGTTTTTTATCACAACGCCATCCGGGTATTCCCGAAGCTGGAAAACTTTTTGGGGAGATAGCGCAAAATCCCGGTTGTTCTTCAGTTCAGATAAACGAGTTCACTGAACGTTGATCCTTAGTTCGCCCTCTTGGGCGTCTATCTCTGCCCTGTTCCCTTCATGGATCTCTCCCGCTATAATTTTTCTTCCCAGTTCGGTTTCAACCACCTTCTGGATAAACCTTTTCAGCGGTCTGGCTCCATATGCAGGTGTATATGCCATGTCAAGAATTTTTTCCTTTGCCCTGTCTGTAATGTCCAGGCTGATGCTCCTGTCTTTCAGCCTTTCGCGCAGTTCATCGATGATAAGATCGATAATGCCATACATTTCCTTCCTGCTCAGTGGCTTGAACAGAATCACGTCATCGACCCGGTTTAGAAACTCAGGCCTGAATTGGACTTTTAGGGCGTCCATGACGGCATTCTTGATTTCTTCTGAAAAATCTCCTCCCTCAGGTGCCGCATCAAGAAGGATCGGGCTTCCAATGTTTGAGGTCATGATCACTACGGTGTTTTTGAAATTCACCGTCCTGCCCTGGCTGTCAGTCAGCCGCCCGTCATCCAGCAATTGTAGCAGGACATGAAAGACATCAGGATGGGCTTTTTCAATCTCATCAAAAAGGATTACCGAATAAGGCTTTCGCCGCACCGCCTCGGTCAGCTGTCCCCCCTCCTCATATCCGACATATCCCGGAGGAGCACCAATAAGCCTTGCAACCGAATGCTTCTCCATGTATTCACTCATATCGATGCGGACCATATTATCCTCGCTGTCGAATAAAGCCTCGGCCAATGCTTTTGCCAGCTCGGTCTTGCCCACACCGGTTGGACCCAAAAAGATAAAAGAACCGATGGGCTTTGACAAGTCCTTCAATCCTGCCCTTGCCCGTATAACAGCATCTGAAATAGCCTTCACAGCTTCATCCTGTCCAATAACCCGCCGATGCAGTATGCTTTCAAGGTTCAACAGTTTTTCCTTTTCCTGTTCCACAAGTTTGGCTACCGGAATACCGGTCCACCTCGCCACAATTTCCGCAATTTCCTGTTCGGTGACTTCTTCCTTCAGAAGCTGTCGCCCCGCTCCGGCCTGACGCTTTTTGTAGTCCTCCATCTGCTTTTCCAGCTCGGGCAAGCGACCATGCTTCAGTTTTGCAAGGTTTTCCAGATCATAGACCCGTTCGGCCTTCTCTATTTCAAGTTTCACTTGCTCTATTTCCTCTTTCAAAGCCTTTTCCTTCTGGATAAAGCTCTTCTCCATCTCCCACTGGGCTTTCATCCCGTCTGCTTCCTGCCTGAGACTGCTGAGTTCCTGTTCGAGCATGTTTCTTCGCTCGATGGTACCTTTATCTTTTTCCTTTCCCAATACTTGCTGCTCGATTTCATACTGCATGATCTTCCGGTTAATTTCGTCCAGCTCATAGGGCATGCTGTCGATCTCCATACGCAGCATCGACGCTGCCTCATCCATCAAATCGATGGCCTTGTCCGGAAGGAAGCGATCGGTTATATACCGGTTGGACAGGACGGCACAGGCGATAATGGCACTGTCCGTGATTCGGACGCCATGGTGGATCTCAAACCGTTCTTTCAGACCCCGTAGAATGGATATGGTGTCTTCCACAATGGGCTGATCGACGAGCACTGTCTGGAACCTTCTTTCCAAAGCAGCATCCTTTTCAATATATTTCCGGTATTCATCCAGTGTTGTGGCGCCGATGCAGTGCAGCTCTCCACGGGCCAGCATGGGCTTCAGGATGTTTCCGGCATCCATGGCGCCTTCGGCCTTACCGGCGCCGACAATGGTATGCAGTTCATCGATGAACAGGATAATACGGCCCTCAGACTGGGTTATTTCCTTGAGCACAGCCTTCAGCCGTTCTTCAAATTCACCGCGGAACTTTGCGCCGGCAATAAGCGCGCCCATATCAAGAGCAAAAACAGTCTTGTCCTTCAGCCCTTCGGGAACGTCTCCCTTCAAAATGCGTTGAGCCAGACCTTCGGCAACAGCTGTCTTTCCTACACCCGGTTCACCTATCAGCACCGGGTTGTTTTTCGTCCTTCTGGAAAGAATACGGATCACCCTGCGGATTTCCTGATCCCTGCCAATTACCGGATCGAGTTTTCCAAGTTGGGCCAGCTCCACCAGATCCCTTCCGTACCGTGTTAGAGCCTCATATCCTTCCTCCGGATTTTTGCTGGTAACCCGTTCATTCTTCCGAATTTTTGTCAACGCCAAAAGCATCTTCTCCCGATCCAGATCATACTTCGTAAACAGTCGGCTTGAAGGTGTATTTCTCTCCCCCAGCATGATCAGGTATAGATGTTCAACACTGACAAACTCATCCTTAAATTGCTTCGCTTCATCTTCGGCTTTCAGCAAGATTTGATTAAAGCGTCTGGAGGCGTAAACCTGGCTGGAATTGCTGCCATAAACAGCGGGCAGCTTATCCAGTTCCCCTTTCAAATCCTTCTTTAGGCTGTGCGTATCAACCCCGCAAAGCTGCAACAGCTTTGGAATCAAACCGTCCTCCTGCTCTAAAAAAGCCATGTGCAGATGCTCACCATCCACCTGCTGATGATCCATCTTGATTGCCAGCTGTTGTGCCTGAACAACTGCTTCCTGTGCTTTATCGGTAAATTTTTCGAAATTCATGTTTTATCCCCTCCTTCGCAACTTCATGACAGCCTGAAAAGGTATTGACGTAAACTACAATACAGTATCTTTCAGCTGTTCATACAGTTTCCTTTGCTCTCCGGTTAAGACCCGCGGGTTCACTATTTTTATCTGCAGCATCAAATCACCCCGGCCTGCATTGGTTTTGCCGTAGCCTTTGCCCGGTATCCTGATTTTCTGATCGCTTTGGATTCCAGCGGGTATTTTTACCTGTATCGCGCCCCCCGGAGCCTGTATCTTCATCTCACCACCAAGCGCGGCAACCCAGGGGTACAGCTCAACCCTTTGGACAAGGTTATTCCCATCCAGCTTGTATTTCCCTTCTTTAAACCGGATGACAATATATAAATCTCCGTTTGGAGCTCCTCCGACACCAGGATGCCCTTGTCCGGATAACTTTACCTTTCCGCCCTCCGGAATTCCCTTGGGGATACGAACAGACAACGTTTTTGTGCCTGATGCAGTCCTTATTGAAAAGGTTTTCTCGCTCCCTTCCAGTCCTTCCTCCGGTGTAATGTACATCTCAGCTTCCATATCTTCGCCGCGCAGACTCCGATGCCCCGATGAAAACCCTGTGTTGAAACCACGGGTCCCGGTGCTGCCTCTGAAAAGATCATCTATATCAATTCCGCCATCACCGAAAAACATGTTGAAAAAGTCACTGAACCCGTTATGGCTGCTTTTAAATTCATATTGACCAAACTGGGACGGATCAAAATCCATACCATTTTGGAAATTCATTGAATGCCCAAAACGGTCATACTTTTTTCTTTTATCCGGGTCTCCCAATACTTCGTAGGCTTCGTTAATCTCTTTAAATCTCTCCTCAGCATTTTTATTGCCGGGGTTTGCGTCGGGGTGATATTTTTTTGCCAGCTTACGGTAGCTTTTTTTGATGGCGTCCTGAGTGGCTGTTTTATCAACACCCAAAACTTTGTAATAATCTAAATACTTCATAGCATCCCTCCGACTTTGACCTTCTTTGACTATTATCTATTATACAAATATTTTCTATAAAAATCAATCCTATATTTTATTTTCAGTAAAAGAAGGGTATTTTATAAATGAATAAGAATATAATGAAAGCACTGTGAACGTTCAACAAGCGATTACCAGTGTAACTTGAACATGTGCACGAGACAAGAGCATTACGGATACAGCAGAAGCCTTGGAGAACGTATGACACAAGAAAACGGAAGATAATTTAGGCGGGAGGCAAATCTATGGCAAAGGAAATGATTGCTCTGATACTGGCTGGAGGAGAAGGAAGTCGACTGGGAGTTTTGACCAGCCTTATCGCCAAACCGGCAGTTTTGTACGGAGGAAAATACCGGATCATTGATTTTTCCCTGAGCAACTGCATAAACTCGGGCATTGACACAGTGGGTGTGCTTACACAATACAGGCCCCTACAATTGAATCATCATATCGGAATCGGGAAACCATGGGACATGGACAGAATGAACGGGGGGGTTACAATTCTCTCGCCGTTTACCAAACAGCAAAAAGGGGAGTGGTATTCAGGTACAGCCGATGCAGTCTATCAAAATATCCACTATGTGGACGAACTTAATCCAAATTATGTGATCATCCTATCCGGCGATCATGTCTATAAAATGGATTATGCACAAATGCTGAATTTTCACAAAAGAAACAACGCGGACGCAACGATATCGGTCATTCATGTTCCTTTGGAAGAAGCTTCCCGGTATGGCATCATGAGCGCGACTGATGACGGAAGGATTTTTGAATTCGAGGAAAAACCAGCGCAAGCTAAAAGTAATCTGGCGTCGATGGGGGTTTACATATTCAAATGGAATGTATTGAAGGAATTTCTGATCTATGATCATCAAAATGAACAATCCGATCATGATTTCGGCAAAAATGTCATCCCGAAACTACTGGCCGATAAGCGAAGCATCTGGGCATATCCCTTTACCGGTTATTGGCGGGATGTGGGAACCATCCAAGCCTATTGGGAATCCAATATGGATCTGATCACCCGGATTCCCCAATTCAACTTGTTTGATCCAGACTGGAAAATCTATACACCCAATCCAGTGAAACCTGCACATTATATCGGCGATACCGGACATGTAACCCGCTCCATTATTGCAGAAGGTTGTATGATCTATGGAAGTATAAAGAATTCCGTGGTTTTTCCCGGGGTGACCATCGAAAAGGATGTTGTTGTTGAAGATTCCATTATCATGTCCAACAGCATCATCAAAGCCGGATCAACGCTGATACGTTCAATCGTCGGGGAGAAAACCGCTGTTGGTGCCAATGTGCAGTCCGGATTTGGGGAGTATGCGGAAAACACCTATAATCCAAAGGTATACCAATCGGGGATAACCGTGATCGGATCCAACTCCTACGTACCTGATAATGCGCGAATTGGCTGCAATGTGGTGCTGGATAACTATTTGATGCCCGAGGATTTCAAAGGGTTGGATATCCCATCGGGCTCAGCGGTTATCAAAGGGGGTGAGATCAATGAATAACACGATGGGCATTATCTTGACCGGTGGAAAGAATAACCGTTTGAAGGAGCTTTCGATGGAGCGTTCCATTTCTGCGGTTCCCTTTGGCGGAAAATACCGCGCGATTGATTTCGCCCTGTCCAATATGATCAATTCGGGCATCCGAAACGTGGGTATCCCAACGCAGTATAATTTCCGCTCCCTTATGGATCACCTGGGATCGGGCAAAGAATGGGACCTGGACAGAAAAACCGATGGACTTTTCATTTTTCCACCATATTTGTCCGAATACGGTACGGGCTGGTATAAAGGTACAGCAGATGCCATGTATGCGAATCTGACGTTCCTGAAGCGCAGTAATGAAGAATTCGTGGTCATCAATCAAGGTTATGCGATTTGCAATATGAACTATACCGATATGCTAAAGCAGCATGTGGACAAGGATGCGGATATCACTGTAGCTTGCCGGCATATGGATGATTTACCCAAAGAGGATCTAATCCTTTTAGGAATTGTGGAGCGGGACAGCGATGAGAAGATCATCGATTTTCAGGAAAAACCCTTAAACCCAAAAAGCAATTTTGCTTCTTTGGGAATCTACATTATCAAACGCAAACTTCTCATATCTCTATTGGAAGACAGCGCCGCTCATGGTTATTTTGAATTTGTAAAGGATATCCTGATACGAAAATTGAATGAACTGCGACTGTATTCATATGAATTCAAAGGATACTGGCGTCCATTAAGCACCATTCAGTTATACTACCGGGCAAACATGGAGCTTTTGGATCCATCCGTCAGGTACGAGTTGTTTGTGAAAAATGGTAAGATTTTTACAAAGGTCAAGGATGAAACCCCTGCAAAATACAACGAAGAGGCGGTTGTGAAAAATTCAATCGTTGCTGATGGGTGTATCATTGAAGGAACAGTGGAAAACAGCATCCTGTTCAGAGGTGTTAGGATCCGCAGGGGCGCAGTTGTCCGTAATAGTATTGTCATGCAGAATGCAGAGGTTTTCGAGAATGCGTCATTGAATAACTGTATTCTGGACAAAAATGTTGCCATCAGCTTTGACAAGCACCTGAACGGAGATCAGAACTGGCCGCTGATTGTCGGCAAAAACGTTCGGGTATAGCAAGCTATGCTTTGCCTTCCATTCGTTTCTGGGATTATAGCCGGATCAGGTCTCTGATCCGGTATTTTTTTTGGTTATATGGTGAACATTTCTCCAGTGTCTATTGACACACCCATTTTTGCAAAACATAATTAAGAAGAGAAAACAATGTGGAAGGTTTATACCATGATCAGAATTTTTACCGCCCTTTATTGTGAAGCTCAGCCCTTTATTCATTTTTTCGGTTTGAAACGACAGATGGATATCCGTCCCTTTCAGGTTTTCTGCGGAAAAGATACCGTTTTGACGGTTACAGGTACAGGCCCGGTTCAAGCAGCTGCAGCTACGGCCTATCATTTTGCTGTTTATCCTCCACAGTTAAGTGATGTCTTAATCAATGTAGGGTTTTGTGGTGCAAAACAGGAAAACATACCGGTGGGAACGCTCTTCCTGTGCAACAAGATTAATGAACATGGAACAAACCGCAGTTTTTATCCAGATATCCTTTTCAGGCACCCATTTCGCGAAGCAGAACTAACCACCTGTTGTGCGATCGTGAACAACAAGCAGGACATTTGCGGTTTACTTGCAGACATGGAAGCGTCGGGGATCTTTCAGGCGGCTGCATTGTTCCTTCAGACGCACCAGATGGTTTTCTTGAAAATTGTATCGGATCATTTGGATGGAAAAAGAATTTCACAGGATATGGTCTCGGAACTGGTAAATACGAATCTGCTACCTATAACCAACTGGATATACCAGATCCATGGTGCGTTTTCGGGTTTTAAGAAGGTGTTAACCGAAAATGAAGAACAGGCAGTTAGGGAATTGTCTGAGAGACTGAAGCTTTCGGTTTCGATGGAAAACCAGCTGATGCGCATGCTGAAATTTTATAATCTACAGCATGGTACCCTTCTTCAGGATTTGAACGTTTACATGGATATAAACCCACCCATTGTCACAACGAAAAATGAAGGGAAAAAATATTTTGAAGCACTTAAGCAGCGATTTACTTAATCCAGCTTTTTCTCATATTTATATTGAAAAAGCAATCCTGGATCATCCGATTACAACAAGGATTCTGTCCCGTTTTCCGATATCCCGCCAGGTGGAAATAGCTCACTACAAGGATGTTTTTTGCAGAAGCCGGCAAAACTACAGTCTTCAGAAGAAATCTCCCTCCCTCATCCTTGCAGAAAAAAAAGAACACTGGCTTTATGAAGGTGCAGCAGTGTGCCAGGACTTTGGATACCGTCATTTTTATTATGCCTCTCTGGCAATGAACTGCATCTATGACTGCGAATACTGTTATTTGCAAGGCATGCACCCTTCAGCTCATATCGTCGTTTTTGTCAACCTGAAGGACTTTTTTTCCGCTGTTGAAAGGGAGCTTAAAAAGCATCCCGTGTATTTGTGCATTTCTTATGATACGGATTTGCTGGCGATGGAAGCGTTTCTGGGATATGTGAAGGAATGGCTATCCTTTGCCGGCCGTCATCCAGAGCTGGTACTGGAAATTAGGACAAAAAGCGCCAACCCAAAAATATTAAATACGCTAAATCCCCAAGAGAATGTTATTCTGGCTTGGACCCTCTCCCCTGACAGCATACGGGAAAAATTTGAGCATCATACACCCTCATTGGAACAAAGGCTCCATTGTATTCAAATCGTCCTGGAAAAAGGATTTCCTGTTCGAATCTGCTTTGACCCGCTACTCTATACAAAAAATTGGGCGTTCCTGTTTCAGGAGCTTGTTGAAACCACATTCCGGATGATTCCTTCCCACCGAATCAAGGATGCAAGCGTCGGTGTATTCCGAATCACCCAGGCTTACCTGAAAAGACTAAGAAAACAAAGGCCGAACTCTGCGGTGGTCCAGTACCCCTTTATAAATGATAGCGGTGTATGCCATTATGGGCACGAGCTGACTGAAAGGATGATTTCATTTGCCTTTGAACAGCTTCGGAAATACCTCCCGGAAGATAAGCTGTTTATCTGGAAGGGATAGTGCAATGCGCGTGAATGCGGTTAACAGACTATAACCTGATAAGCCAAGCTCGTTGAAAGCAACCACAGGAACAGTAAATGGGTGCATACAAGGCTAATTATTGCATGTACACACCCATTATACATCAAACTTCGAATCAAATGATATCGGAAGCACTCATTCCACTTTTGGCAGAGTGGCAAAACCCTTTTCAAGCTCTTCATCGGTAGGAATATAATCCTTCATAGAACCGTCATTGTAGCTCATATAAGCAGACAAATCAAAATATCCCGTACCTGACAATCCAAATATGATGGTCTTCTTTTCGCCGGCTTCCTTGCATTTTTTCGCCTCGTCAATAGCAGCATACAGTGCGTGTGACGACTCGGGTGCAGGAAGAATACCTTCACAGCGTGCAAAAGTTGTTGCAGCTTCAAATGCTTTTGTTTGCGTAACGGTTGCAGCTTCAAGATAACCATCGTCGTACAGCTTGGACAGAATCGGGCTCATTCCGTGATACCGCAGGCCACCAGCATGGCTTGGTGAAGGTATGAAACCTGAGCCCAGCGTATACATTTTCATCAATGGTGTTGTCTTTCCTGTATCGCCAAAGTCATAGGCGTATTTTCCTCGAGTCAATGATGGGCAAGAAGCGGGTTCTATACCGATGAAACGGATGTTGTTCTTCCCAGCGATCCTGTCCCCCATGAAGGGTGCAATCAGACCACCAAAGTTGGATCCACCGCCCATACAACCGATGATCACATCCGGTACAATCCCGTACTTTTCACATGCGACTTTGGTTTCTTCACCGATGATGGACTGGTGTAGCAACACATGATCCAAAACGCTGCCTAGAACATATCGGCAGTTTTCGGTTTTCAGCGCCATCTCGATCGCCTCCGAAATGGCACAACCCAATGACCCGCCCGTACCCGGCATGTCGGCAAGAATTTTCCTGCCTGCTTCGGTTGTATCAGACGGTGAAGGGACTACCTTTCCACCATAGGTTTCAATCACTGCTTTTCGGTATGGCTTTTGTTGAGACGAAATCTTGACCATGTATACCGTCAGGTCAATGCCATAATACGCACAAGCCATAGCCAGAGCTGTACCCCACTGTCCAGCACCGGTTTCGGTGGTCAGCCTGGTAATGCCCTGTTCCTTTGCATAGTATACCTGTGCTGCTGCAGAATTAAGCTTATGAGATCCAGAGGTGTTCGTGCCTTCGAATTTGTAATAGATTTCTGCCGGTGTATCAAGCATATTCTCCAGGTTGTAGGCTCGGATCAATGGTGACGGACGGATCATTTTATAGAAATCCATCAAACCTTGTGGGATCTCGATATATTTATCCTTCGTGTTCATTTCCTGCTGTACCAGTTTGGTACAAAAAACCGGCTTCAGATCGTCTTCAGTGCAAGGTTTCAGCGTTGCAGGATGCAGTGGAGGTGGCGGCAACTCCTTCATGACGGCCTTCAAATTATACCAGTTCTTCGGAAGCTCCTTTTCAGATAAATAAATCTTGTACGGTACTGCTGTCATCATTATCGTTCCTTTCATATATTATTTTTTATCAAATCTCATTATACCCCTTCCTAGTGTGCCCTAAAGGCCACGAATAGAGGAATTGTATATTTAGCCGCGAGGGCTAAAAACACTAATCTGCGGGGGATAAACCAATTTCCACTTCGTTCAGGCTCTTGTGATATGGAACCCTTATGTATCAATTACGCAGGTAAACGAATTCTAAAAAGCAAAAAAGCCCTTGCCCCCAAAATAAGGGACAAAGACTGTTATCTCTGCGGTACCACCCAAATTGCGCATCGCGCCACTTGTTTCATGTACTGACATACACGCTTCATGGATAACGGGTGAAGTTCCCGGCTGGCATACTCTTGAATCATTTCTGCCACGCCCTCATGAGTCCATTCGTCATAGGCTTTAACACCGCAATTCCACCACCTGCGGCTCTCTTTGGGTAAAGCTTGTTATGCTACTACTCTCAGTCAACGGTTTAACATATATGAACATATTTTAACGGATCGATTAGTATTTGTCAATCCTAATCACATTTTTCTTCCGCTCGTAAATTGAAAAGGTTACTGTTCACACCCTATATACTTGAGATATAGGGTGTGAACAGTGACATTTTACCAACAAATAAAACCTCCAGGACCTCTCCCTTTACGGGCGGGGGTCCTGGAGGTTGAGGGGATTAAACAAATTAGCATAGTACAGATCCCTTCGGTTTCCCGAAGGAACCTGAATCAATTCTCACTTATTTACCATAAAACTCGGTAAAATATGCTGTCCGCTCATCAATGATTGTTTTTACATCTACCTTTTCCAATTCGGCCATATATTTGTCGTATGTCGCATCAAACTCGGCTTCTGGACAGGTGATGCATTGAACGGTGTATTCATCTCTTACAATCCCAATATCAGTAATCAAATCCGGTGTTGAGGGTGATGTAAATGTAGTATCATTAACAATTGTCCCGGTAAGGGCATTTACATAGTTATCAATAACATGCTGTTCATATCCAGGGGCTTCTTTTGCTGTACAGGCATTGAAATCATCAACTGTTGCAAAATAACCCTGATTTCCTACAAGAAAGATATCGGTTCGAATCCAATCTTTATCCTGGCTGTTATACGTTGAATCTTTGACAACAGGTACACCTTTTTCATCAAAGTTGAAGTGTTCTCCTTCAAAACCATGATACAAAACAAATCCGCCATCTGTGGTACACTGCCAATCCAGATAAGTCATACAAGCTTCAACCTTTTCAGCAGAGGCTGTAAGCGGACAGAAATTGATAAGACCACCCGCGGCATAAGCAGCACTATATTGCTTGCCATCGTTTACATTTTTTAGTGCCGGAAGCGAAACAATATCAGCATCAGGTTCGTTTTCCTGCAAAGTTTTCAATAAGGAACCTCTGAGTACATCAACACTACCGTTTACAGAGTATTCGAAAAATCCAAGTGCACCTGATACAATATAACTCTTAAAGTTGTCCTCTGACAGTGTGTAGTATTCATTATGCATTAAGCCCTCATTATACGCTTTGTTCATGAACCGATAAAACTCACGGTTACCCTTGTCGTAATAATCACCATAGGCATCATCCCTGTCGGTCAGCCCATTGGCAACAGCCGCCTTCATTGGATCATTTGCGATTTGCGAAAAGGCAATCTTCATATTCCACATATTATAAAGGTGGATACCAATTGCATCCGTTCTGCTATCAGGATTATTTTTTACCATTTGATAAATCGCATTATATAATTCATCTGTCGTTTGAGGCAGCGACAGCCCCAATTTATCCAGCCAGTCTTTACGGATAAACAAGTTCGACTTTGCTGTGGTTGCTCGCTTTGCAACAATCCCGTATAACTGCTTATCAGGTTTTCTGCCTATATTCATGACGCTCTCACCAAGATACGCTTTCATGTTCAAAGCTTGGTCAGGGCCATCAATGAATTCAGACAGCTCCCATACTCCACCCTGATTAAAATAATCCTCTGCATGGGCATAAGTATAGGTAAGAGTGAGGTCAGGGGCTGTTCCCGAAGCCATCATGGTCTGCATTTTGGGAACCTCATCCCATCTCGGTACGGGTATGAAATCAACCGTAATTCCCACCTTATTCATTTCCTGATTGACGTATCTTGTCCATTTATTGTCTGTTATTGTAGAGCCCTCTGGTGCATTGCTGCGGTCGAACAATTCGACCGTAATTTTTACATTATTGAAATTTTTGGAACCGTATGTAGTCTGGTATTTGCTGGAGCTTTTTTGAGGAGTATTATCAACGGCCTTTCCAGGGTCCTCCACTCCAACCACCTGCTCAGGTCCGTCACCCTGTGCTTTCGTATTATCACATCCGCATAACCCAAGAAGCAATAAAGAAATAACCAGTAGGGATACGATCATTCTTTTCTTCATAAAAATCCAACCTTCCTTTTTTTGAGTTTTTTAAATATATAAATGTTTTATATATTTCATTGCTCAGCCTTTCAAAGAGCCTAACATCACCCCTTTTACGAAGTACTTCTGTAGCCATGGATAGACGACTAAAATAGGAATTGTTGAGACTGCTACAGTAGCCATTTTCAAAGATTGTGCCATAACCTCGCTGCCAACACCTTCTATATTTCTTCCTGAGGTATTCAGTTCCTCCCCAAACAGCAAACTGCGTAGCCGTAGCTGCAGGGTATATTTATTCGGATCCTGAATGTAAAGTAACGCTTCGAAATAGGAGTTCCAGTAACCTACTGCATAGAATAAAGCCATTGTTGCCAGAATGGGCATTGATAACGGTAGTACGACCTTCATCAAAACCTGCGTTTCAGAAGCGCCGTCGATTGTCGCAGCTTCTTCCAGGCTTTTTGGAAGCTCTCTGAAGAATGTCCGCATAACAATAAAGTTGAACACATTAATTGCCTGCGGAATGAACAGCGCTCCCAGCTTATCATACAACCCCAACCCTTTTACCACCAGAAAGGTAGGAATCATTCCACCACTGAAATACATCGTAAACAGGATCAAACCCGAAAATACCTTTTTCCCGGGAAGGTAATCCCTCGAAAGCGCATATGCTGCGAAGAGGGTGAGTACCAGACTGGTGGCAGTGCCCAACAAAGTAACCACAACAGTCGTTCTCATTGATACCCACATTTGGGTTCTGCCTAAAATCTGTTTATAGGCCGATAGATTGAAATCGATAGGATAAAATGTGACCCTTCCCGAGAGCACCGCATTATAACCACTTAATGAATAAGCAATAACGTTTAGAAAGGGATAGAGACAAACAAATACGATTACTGCCAGGAAGATATATAGTATAATTGTGCCTATTGGTATTTTTCTCATTCTCGAAAAACTTCCGTACATCTCTCATGTTCCCCCTTAAATGATTCCTTCTTCACCGATAGCTTTGGTGAATTTATCTGCAGCCAATAATATGATAATATTAACGATTGACTGAAACAGGCCGATCGCAGTAGCTTCAGCGTATTTTGCATTTTCAATACCCAGACGGTAAACATAGGTGCTGATAACCTGTGAAACCGACATAACCTTATCATTTCCCAGTAGAAGCGGAGCATCCAGACCAATTGTCATCATTCTGGACAGCTGAAGGATTAGCATGACAACCATCACAGATTTAATGGATGGTATCGTGATATAGAACAATCTTTGTAGCTTGGAGGCTCCATCCAAATAAGCTGCCTCATACAGGGTTTCATCTACTCCGGACAATGCAGCCAGGTATATAATCGTGCCCCATCCGATCTCCTTCCAGACATTGCAGATTACATAGGTAAATATCCACCACCCATTGTCACTGAGGAAAGGCACCGGTTCAAACCCAACGGATTTAAGCATCTGGTTAATTGTTCCTCCTTGCTGTGAAAACATGTTCGTTGCGATGCCCGCCACAACCACCCAAGAGATGAAGTGTGGAAGATACAAAATTGATTGTGTCGTTTTTTTATAGCCCTTGTGGCTCACTTCGTTCAGCATTAGAGAAACGATAATGGTCAGAGGAAAATATGCGATCAGGGTTGATAGATTCAATACCAATGTGTTTTTAATGGCCTTCCAGAAATTTTCACTTGAGAAAATTTTCCGGAACACATCAAACCCGCACCAGGGGCTGCCAAATGCCCCCTTAAAGATGTTATAGTCTTTAAAAGCAATGGTAACGCCGTACATAGGTATGTACTTAAATATTACATAGTATGCAATAACTGGAAGCAGCATTAAATAGAGTGTTCTGCAACTCCATACCAGTTTCAGCTTTTTCGGAAGACGCCTTCTTATTACTAAATTATCCATTAGTTCCTCCCTATACTTTGACTGCAAATGTTGGTATTTCAAAGTTGAAACAAACATAGTAAAATAAATTTTCTAAATTAATGTAGAAAACTTCATATGTTTAGTATAATATGTAGGTAGCAAAGCATTAATGGTGTTATTTGACTTTTTCTTTGCGAATTACGACTTTTTTCTTTTTTATCTTTAGAGGGGAGCGCAATGAATATAGAAAAAGAGCTTGATGCATTGAACGAAAACATTCTTTGTAATCACAAAACCATTTCATATCGTGGTAATTTTTTTCATAATCACGACGGGTATGAACTTTTCCTTTTGCTTAATGGGGACTTAACTATTATATTGAACGGGTCGGGATGCATTTGGAGTATGGGAATCTTGTCCTCATAAAGCCATATGATTTTCATCGGCGGGAGATCGTTAGCGGGAGCTCTTATGAAAGAATTGTCATTAATATCAAGGACTCATACATCGACGTACTATCTTCTGAAGAAACCGATCTATCGGCTTGCTTCCATAAGATGACCGAAAATAATAATCATCTTCTAAAGCTGAATGAACAACAGATCGTGGAATTTACACTTACTGCGCAGCGCCTTAGCCAAGAGCTGGAATCATGTGAATATGGAAGTGGCATGCTGGTAGATGCATATATTAAACAGATTCTTATCATGGTCAACCGTATTTTTGAGAAGAAGGATAACAACAGTATCAATAACATCATGCCCTCTCTGGTCTCCAATACTATCGCCTACATAGAAGAAAACATTACTGAAGAGATTACACTTGATCTTTTATCCGATGTTTTCCATCATAATGGAACCTATATCAGCAGATGCTTTAAAAAAATAACGGGTATACCATTACAACAATATATTATTCAGAAAAGAGTAACCCTGGCAAAAAAATACTTGTGTGAAGGGTGCAGCCCAAACAAAGCCTGCTTTTTATCGGGTTTTAACGATTACTCCAATTTTTCAAGGACCTTCTCAAAGCATACTGGTTTTTCCCCAAGGGAATTCCAGTCTCAAAATATGCTCAACCAGGTATAAGTATGTTTCTTGATACGAAATGGCCTGAACCCTTGTTGTAATTTATATGCAAAGGCTTCGATATAAGGAAGATGATTTACGTCTGAAACCGCTTATTGTTTTCTTATCAGTTCCTCCGCAAATGCGTCAAATTTAGCCCTGTTGTTCCGGATCATCTCCCCGGCTTTTTCCCGTAAATATATCAGGTTCTCACTGCTGCCATCGTCGATAAGCCCCTTCCCCTTATCAAGTTCAATATCAAAACGATACAAAGTAACCTGAGGATATTTTTTCAGCATATGGTTCGTACTGATCCTTTGCCCCTCACCAACTGCCGATATTAACGGAACACCAAGCCATGGCGCAATCCAATCAAAAAAGCCCCATCGTCGTATTGATTGCGACTTGTAGTCTTCAATTTGAGTTCCTGTACCCAGCGATAAGATTATGTATTCACAGTCCGTGCACATCTTTCGCGCTTCGGTTAGAGCACTCATGGCTGGATTGATGCAGAATATTCCGCCATCCACAAGGCAATACCGTGTGCATGTGTCGTTCACGTGGCCGATATATGCAGGAGGAAAATAGGTGGGCACCGCTGCAGTTGCCAACGCTGCGTCTGCCATATAAAAATCGGGATCGGTATTTCCCCCGGCATCGGTTGTTCTCTTTTTGATGAATATGGGCTGCATGGATTCCATATCAAAGGCAGGGACCAAAATATTTGTCAATGCGTTTTTTATCGTGCAATTCTTAAAAATATTCTTCAGAACCATAAAAAACGGCTGAGAGCTGTATTTGCTGGTGAATATCTGGCGTATGGTCTTTCTCACCCGATGGCGGTTGTCCGGAAAGACACTGTCTCCAAGAGTTTGGTATAAATCCGGCAGTTGTTGAGGAATCACTCCCCCCTCTTTGTCGTAAATCTCTCCATCAGAGCTGCTGAACAGGGGAACACTTAAAGCAAGTGCAATCAATCCCCCTGTAGACGTTCCCGCCATCAGGTCGAACACCTTGTGAAATGGTTTTATTTGACCCTGGTTCTCAAGCATATCCTTCAGAGTAGCGAGAAAGACCGATGGGATAATCCCGCGGATACCTCCTCCATCAATGGATAGGACTACAAACTTTCTCATGGCAACCTCGAGAACTTATTATACTGTATAATATGATACGATGTTTTTTTTCATGCGAAACCGTTGCACGTTACTGTTCAGAAGTATCTACTTAGAGATAGATGTGCAAAGCAGGAAACTTCAGTGTGATGCAGCTTAGAGATGTATCGGGCGAGGAAATGCAAGCCGACTGTTTGAACAAAAATGCAACATAGTAATATTTAAAAGCATTTTTATATATGGATGGATTTATCCATCATTCATGATACAATAACTTTGAGGAATTATTATGTGAAGAAAGGGAGAAGTGTATATGGCAAGGTATGTGATCAATGCTCTCAACAAAAAAAGTCGTATCAACAAAGAGATTTACGGGCATTTTTCAGAGCATCTGGGGCGGTGCATTTATGAGGGAATCTATGTGGGGGAAAACTCACCCATCCCGAATATCAACGGAATGCGCAAGGATGTGACCGAAGCGCTTAGAAATCTGAAAATTCCGGTATTACGCTGGCCTGGAGGTTGTTTCGCCGATGAATACCATTGGATGGACGGGATTGGCCCGAAGGAAAAAAGAAAGAGAATGGTCAACACGCACTGGGGTGGTGTTGTAGAGGATAACAGCTTTGGAACAGATGAATTTATGGAACTGTGCCGGCAGTTGGAATGCGAACCCTATGTCAACGGAAACCTTGGCAGCGGAACTGTTGAAGAAATGCAGAACTGGGTTGAGTATATGACCTTTGACGGGATCTCTCCCATGGCAGAGTTGCGCAGCAAAAACGGTCATGAAAAACCTTACAGGCTGAAATATTTTGGAATAGGCAATGAAAACTGGGGTTGCGGTGGAAACATGCGCCCTGAATTCTATGCGGACATGTATCGCAGATACCAAACCTATGTGCGAAACTTTGGGGAAAACAAGATCTACCGCATCGCCTGCGGCCCGAATACCGACGATTACGAATGGACCGACACCGTTGTACGTCTGGCGGGCAGGTTTATGGATGCCATTACTCTGCATTACTATACCGTAACGGGACCATCCTGGGAGAACAAGGGTAGTGCTACCCGTTTTTCAGAAGATGAATGGTATATTACCCTTTACAAAACTTTACGAATGGAAGAGCTTGTGACTGGCCATATCGAGATCATGAACCGCCATGATCCGAAGAATCGGATCGGTCTGATTGTTGACGAGTGGGGAACCTGGTTTGATGTTGAGCCAGGCACCAATCCGGGGTTTCTTTATCAGCAGAATACGCTGCGGGATGCCCTTGTAGCCGGGATCAACCTAAATATTTTCAATAAACACAGTGATAGGGTGGTTATGGCCAATATCGCCCAAATGGTTAATGTACTACAGTCTGTCATCCTTACAGAAGGGGATCAAATGATCCTGACACCAACCTACCATGTTTTTGACATGTACAAGGATCACCAGGACGCCACTCTTTTGGAAAGCTACATTGAAACAAGCACAATCGGTTCCAATGGAAACACCGTACCCAATTTGCATGAATCGGTCTCGCTATCTGCTGATGGAAAACTCCATATTACCCTATGCAATCTATCTCTGGAGGAGGATTGCAGGATCGATACCGAGATTGTCGGGTTTAGTCCAAAGAGTGGAAAAGGCCGCCTGTTATCGGGAAATATGGCCGATCACAATACCTTTGAAGCACCCGATAACATCAAACCTTCTGCATTTGATTCTTTTTCATTGACGGGCAAAGGCTTAACAATGGAAATACCGGCCAAGAGTGTGGTTTGCCTTACGTTGGAGCAATAATGAAGCACTTTTGCCGTAATTGTCTCGATCTGGACAGAGAAGTTTTTCAAAAGACCATCGAGGAATATGTACAAAACCTTTCACCGGATGATAAAGCCGGTGAAAGGCTTTATCAAACACGCCTGCAGATCTGCTCTGCGTGTTCGGACTGTCTGGAGGGTCTTTGCCGGGTATGCGGCTGCTTTGTCATGGCAAGAGCTGCCAAAAAGAAGGCCCGTTGCCCCGCGGTCCTTAAGAAGTGGTAAAGCCCAGCTTCTTTATGTGGTTTTTTGCTCTGGGGCAAACCGCAAAGGATTAGATTTTAAGACACTTGACGTTACAAGGTTCAATCCTTCGACAGAATCACATACATCCGGCCACTGCCGATCCGGACAGTCGCCTTGTCTTCGCTGAACTCATTGCTTATTCCAATCCCGGCACCCATCTTCATTGTATAGTTAAATAACGGCCAAACCAGGCCCTCTGTTACAATGCCTTCTACTACCGGTGTGGCAGGCACCAGTGATAATTTATATCCTTCCATTCTTCCAATGGTGATCTTATCCTTGATCAGGTATATCCTGTTTTTATCATCCAGAATAATGCCTCTGACATCTGCGTCCAACAGCTTGTGCAAAAGCTGTACGTTTGAAATGGAATGATCGACGCGTGAGCCGGTAGCACCCATGATGAAAATACGGGTGGCGCCGTGTTCTACCGCATAATTGAGCGCCAGTTCCATATCGGTGTAATCCTTACGAGGGGAGAACCTGACAACCTCAACGCCTTCAGTTTCATAAGCCCTGAGTGTGTCTTGCTCAATAGAATCAAAATCCCCCAGCAACACATGGGGGGTAATATCGGCCTTTTGGAAATACCGGGCACCACCATCAACGCATATCAAAAGCTCGGCCAGGGCAGCCGTCTGCCGCAATAGCTCAACTGATTCCATATTTCCACTGCCCACAACCAAAACATCCATGATTTCCTCCCGGGTACCTGTTCCCTGCGTAAAATGATCCGGATAAACAGGTGAATTTACGCTTTATTCAACGACACGCGTGGTCTGATAGCTTAAAAACTTTTGCGTCTTTGACCATAACCGAACCAAATACTGTCTTATCGATATTCTGATAAATCCTTCATTTCCCGGATAAAACCTGCCGGATCGGGTGCAAGAAAGAATGCAGAGCCCGTTACGATAACGTTTGCACCGGCACTGGTTACTTCTGCAATATTGGCAGTACTAATTCCTCCGTCAATCTGAAGAAGTATATCCGGGTTTTTCAGACGAATCATCCCGCGCAGCTCCCTAATTTTCCCGGTCATCTCAGGAATATAGGATTGCCCGCCGAAACCCGGGTTTACCGTCATTAAAAGGATCATGTCCAAAAGCTCGTAACTATAATCCAGTTCTGAAAGGGACGTGGCCGGATTCAATGCCACACCCGACTTTACACCAGCCTCCCGTATGCAGTTCAGCGTTCTGTTCAGATGCGTGGCTGCTTCAGCGTGAACCGTAATCATATCGGCGCCTGCCCGTATAAAATCCGGAATCAGTTGATCGGGTTTTTCGATCATTAAGTGAACATCCATAAAAAGGTCTGTTTCCCTGCGAAGTGCTTCAACAACAGGCGGTCCGATGGTCAGATTCGGTACAAAATGCCCGTCCATAACATCAACATGAACCCAGTCCCCGCCAGATTGCTTGATTAAATCAAGGGCTTCCTTCAATCTTGAGAAGTCAGCTGACAAAATCGATGGTGCAATAATAATTCTGTTACTACCGATAGCGTTTTTCATAGTTTTCCTTTAACTCCTCATATATTTTCCTGTAACCTTCATACCGGATGAGATGGATTTCGCCGGCCTCGACAGCGTTCTTTACGGCACAGTCGGGCTCATTGATATGGCTGCAGCCATTAAACCGGCATTCGCTTTGATATTTTTCAAATTCAGGATACAACCAGCCAAGCCCGTCATGTTCAACACCATCCAGGGAATAGGAACTAAACCCGGGTGTATCAACGACATAACCCTTGCAATCCAGCGGAAGAAGCTGAACATGTCTGGTCGTGTGTCTCCCCCGTTGAATCTTGTCACTGACAGTATTGGTTTCCATAAGCCATTTATCCATGATGATATTCAGTATTGTGGATTTGCCCACACCGGACTGCCCGGCAAAAACGGTACGAAAACCCCTCAGCTTGTCGTGAAGAATGCTGTATCCTTCCATTGTAACCTTGTTCATCGGAATAACAAAAAGACCGGCGGGCTTATATATAGCTTCCATCCGAGCCAGCTCTTCACGATCGAGCAGATCCGTCTTATTAATAATCACAATGGGTTGTATATCATTTAGGAAAGCTGCAACCAACAATTTATCAACCAGGGTATAGTCAGGTTCGGGGCTTACCCCTGTCATCACCAAAGCGATCTGGCTTACATTGGCTACTGGAGGTCGGATAAAGAAATTCTTCCTTTCCTCTATCTTCTCTATCCAGCCTTCGCGGAGTTTTTCATTGGTTATCGAAAAATGGACAAAATCCCCCGGAAGCGGGCTAATCCCCTTCTTTCTGAAAATCCCTCTTGTTTTACATACATACAGGCCGGTATCTCCCTCAACCTGATAAAATCCTCCTATACCTTTGAGAATCAGACCTCTTGGCAAAGGCACTCCTCCATTTCCTTTACTGCCTACCTACGACATCCTTCTGATATTGCAAATTACCATCCATATATACCTTCAGTGTGGTCACATATCCCGGGGAAACTGGAACCAGTACACCATAACGCCCATTCAGGAATTTGGATTTTTCGACCCGGGTATTGGTTAACAGCATCTCTTCACCTGTTTTTCCCGGATATGCAAGAACCATTAGTTGAATGGTTTCTCCAAATTGAACCCCTTTGGGAAGCTCAATAGATTCAGTAACCTGGCTGTCCCCGGAAGTAACGGGATTATTTCCTATGCCGTCACCATCAGCAGGGGGTTCGTCTTCACTGAAATAAATATTGACAGGAGACAGTTCCTTCACGGTCTCTCCGGCTTTTGGTTCTTGGTTAATGATCGTTCCCTTGTAGCCTTCACGACCTTCCGGAAAGATTCTTCCGATGCTCAGATTAGAAGCCAAAAGCTTGTGTCTTGCCTCTTCCAGAGAATAATTGGTTAGGTCGGGAACCGACACATCCTTGAAATTGGGGCCCAGGCTTTTATAAATTACAACCTCCGAGCCGACCCGTACCTTTGTTCCCATTTCGGGATCGGTGCGGATAACCCGTCCTTGAGCCACTTCATCATTGTATTCTGCAACCTCTCTGGGTTTCAACTTCAATTCGTCCCGCAGATGGATCTCTACATCCAGATAATCACCGAATTTGATATCCTCGGGAATCACCACTTCTTCCAGCCCGTTGCTGACAACCAGCTGCACCTTTGTCAGGCCTCCGGGCAAGATGCTTATCCCCGGAGCAGGTTTCTGGGAAATAACGATTCCCTTTGGAATTGTATCATCATACTCATATTCCGGTTCCACATATGGCAGGTTTTTCATGATCAGGTCGGCAACCGCTTCATCCACGGGCCTCCCAACATATCTGATGACTTCAACAGGAGTAACCTTTGGTGCAAATAAGGCTTCAACAAGATCCCGGACGACAAAATCGTAAACAAGCCATAAACCACCTAAAATAAGGCCGATAAGAACAACATAGACCATGGCAACGGCTGCTCTTTTCTTACCGGGCTTTTCTTCTTTCTTCTTCTTTTTATTCTTTTTTATCTTTGTACTGGTTTTCTGCCCTGCCAAATTTTCATCCTCCAAACTCCCGATTACTCTGGTAGCAAAGATGTCCTGTTGACTCCCAGTATCACTATCCACAGACAGGCCTTTTTTCAAATGATCCAACTCTGCTATCATCTGAAGGGCACTATCATACCTTTCGGTTTTTGATTTTTTTAATGCCCGAAGAATGATATCATCCATGGCTGCCGGAATATCCGGAACAAAATCGGAAGGCTTCGGCGGCTCTTCTTCTATATGCTTCAGTGCTACGGTTACAGGATTGTCGGCATTGAATGGCACTCTCCCAGTGACCATTTCAAACAGGGTTACCCCTACCGAGTAAAGGTCTGACTTTTCATCGGTATAACCCCCTCGTGCCTGTTCCGGCGAAGCATAATGTACCGAACCGACGGTATCAATCTTCCTTGTCGCTGTAGCTGTTGTTGCTGCCCGCGCTATACCGAAATCCGCTACCTTTGGCACGTTGTCCGATGTCATAATGATGTTCTGGGGCTTGATGTCACGGTGAATGATATTGTGTCTGTGTGCTTTATGTAGCGCGCTGAGGATGGCCATGGCAATATCAGCCGCTTCATCCCAGGGAAGTGCGCCATTTTGAAGGATGTAATCCTTCAATGTGATTCCGTCGATATATTCCATTACGATATACTGGATGTTTCCTTCCCGGCCAACATCATAAATTGATACGATGTTTGGATGGTTCAGGCTTCCCGCGGCATAAGCTTCCCGTTCGAACCGCTCCAGAAACTCTTCATCATTGACGAATTCATCCTTTAATATTTTAACTGCAACCCAGCGTTTTAATACACGGCATCGTGCTTTATACACTTCCGCCATGCCGCCAATTCCAATCCTTTCATTCAGTTCATACCTATTATTAAGAACTTTACCTGTCATCCCTGCACCTCGAATTTTACTTGTTCGGGAACCTCTCCCTTATTCATTCAAAATACGCTATACGCTGCGAGAATCTATCAAATGCCTTCAGTATGGAATTGAAACCCGCCACGAAAGCATCGGTTTATCCCCAGCCTATTCGTGTGGCCTATCTATTCCTTTCACATCTTCACAGCAATGGCTGTTATATTGTCCTCTCCGCCCCGCTGATTCGCTAATTCCACCATACGCTTCAATACTGAATCCAATTTTCCCTCGATACCCAGCATGGACAATAGCTCGTCCGGTGATATTTTCAACGTAAGACCGTCGGTACAGAATAAGTAGATATCACCCTTATGTATGTCAAGTTCATAAAAGTCAATCTGCACTTGCTTTTCATAGCCTAGTGCCCTTGTAATTTGGTTCCGGAGCGGATGTTCCCTTGCTTCCTCTGGATCCAAAATTCCTTTTTCAATCAATTCCCCGACAAAGGAATGATCCCGGGTTAATTTTTCGATAGCACCTTCTCGTATTAGATAAAACCGGCTGTCGCCAATATGTGCAATGGTAAGTTTTCCACTATGTAGCAGACCTGCTGTTAACGTTGTTCCGGTTCCTAACCCGTTCAGGGTTTGCAACGCATATTGGTAGATCGCTTCATTGGCTTCCAAGACAGCTTCCTCCAGAATTCGCTTCACGGAATCGGCGCTGTCATCCTGCTGTAACCGGGAAGCAATTTTGTTTGAAATTGTTTCAACAGCCATTCTGCTTGCAACATCTCCGGCCACGTGCCCGCCCATGCCGTCAGCAACAATAAACGCCTGTGGTTTTCCATCCATACCCAGAACAACGTTCCAAAAATCCTCATTTTTATCCCGCATGATTCCCCTGTCACTGATCGCAGCGTACTCCAAATTCATCCACCATCCCATCACTTCCCAAGGGTATTTTTCCGAAGCTGCCCGCAGGCTGCTGAGATATCTCCACCCAACTCCCTGCGCACAGTTACCGGGATCCTGTGCTCTTCCAGAATGCTTTTAAAGGCTTCTACCCTTTCCTTGCTGCTTTTGGAAAAACTTCCGCCGTCAACCGGATTCACAGGAATCATGTTGACATGGCACAGAAGACCCGACAGCCTTTTCCCCAGTTCCTCAGCATGCTCATCCGCATCATTGACACCCTGCATCAGTGTATATTCAAAGGTAATTCTTCTGCCAGTCTTCTGAGTATAAATATGACACGTAGAAAGTATTTTGTCAAATGCATATCTTTTTGCGATTGGCATGATTTTGGCGCGGATTTCGTCATTCGGTGCATGCAATGAAATCGAAAGGTTAACGGGGATTTCCTCATTCGCGAAACGTAGGATTTCAGGAACAAGACCACATGTGGACACTGTCATACGCCTATAGCTGATAGCCATTGTATCTGGAGCATTAAGCCTCCTCAAAAAACGGATGACATTTTCATAGTTGTCAAAGGGCTCACCGATACCCATCAGTACAACATGGCTCACCCGTTCGCCTATATCCTTTTGTATGGATAAAACCTGTGCCATCATTTCCCCAACAGTCAGACTTCGGTCCATCCCCAACCCGGCAGAAGCACAGAACTGGCAGCCCATACGGCAACCAATCTGGGTAGACAGGCAAACACTGTTTCCGTAGCGGTACTTCATCAGTACCCCTTCAACCGCCTTTCCATCCAGCGTTGCGAACAGGTATTTCCGAGTTCCGTCCTTTTCGGATATCATCCTCTGAGCAATTTCCATTCCTCCGATATGAAAATGCTGCTTTAGCTTTTCGCGGAAGGATTTCGGTAAATTCGACATCTGGTCAAAGCTCTCGGTTCCCTGGTATATCCATTGCCAGAGCTGCTTCGCGCGAAAAACTGGTTCGCCAAGCTTTTCAATTTCGTTTTTCAGTTCGCTCATTTCCAAATCCAAGATATTCGTCGTTTGCATATCGGAACCTCGTCCACTTCAGTTCTTTTTCTTCATTCGTGCGATAAAGAAACCATCGGTGTTGTCGATATGAGGAAACAGCTGAAACATGCCCTCACTGCTCCCCTGTCTGCCTCTTAGTTTTTCGGGCAAATACACATCCAGCCCTGAAGCCTCAAAATCGGGGTTGTTCCTTAAAAAATCCCGTACAACCTGTTCATTTTCACGTACATCCAGAGAACAGGTGCTATAAACCAATACACCTCCAGGAACAACAATACTACCAGCATTATATAATATTTTTTTTTGCACCTCAATCAAACTGTTAAAATCTTCCGGTTCCCGCTGCCATTTGATATCGGGTTTGCGGCGGATAATCCCGGTTCCGGAGCAGGGTGCATCAACCAAAACCCGATGATATTGCTGTTTTGTTCTATCAGCGGGTTCCAGCGCGTCCCGCGTTTCTGTATCAATGATGGTTATACCAAGCCTGTGTGCGGTTTCCCGGATGAGCTTGGTCTTGTGCTCATGAATGTCCCAAGCCGTTATGTGTCCCTGATTCTTCATCAATTGGGCGATATGGGTCGTCTTCCCACCCGGTGCCGCACATACATCAAGGATTCTCTCCCCAGGCTGGGGATCCAATATATGGGCCACCAACATGGAGCTTTCGTCCTGGACGGTAATTTCGCCATCCAAAAAAACGCTGGCCCGGGAAATGTCTGAAACACCTGATAAAACAAGGGCCTCAGGCAAAAATCGCCCGGGTGTAACATCCATCCCGGCTTCGGACAGTTCCTGTGTAACTTCTTCAACAGTTGTTTTCATCGTATTAATACGAACGCAGAAATCAGGGCGTTCCAGTAAAGCTTCCAGCAGCTTCACGGTAAAATCCCTGCCAAAATCTGAAATCCAGGCTTTCACGAGAAATTCTGGAAAGGAATATCGTACAGATAGATCCTTAACCGGCGAACCTGTTTGAATTTCCTGCAGCTTGATTTCAGACTTTTTTCTGGAAACATTTCGCAGGATTGCATTGACAAACCCACTGGAGGCCTTCGCATACCTTTTCGAAAGGTTCACCGATGTGTTGCAGGCTGCGGACACGGGAACCCTGTCCAGGAACAACAATTGGTAGACACCCATCCTTAGGATCAGCAACACCCAAAAGGAAAGCTTCGATAGTTTTGTTTTCGAAAACTGGGAAATAATCCAGTCCAAAGTCAGTTTCCGGGTAACAGTACCATATACAAGCTCGGTAATAAAACCTCTGTCCCTTGCGTCCAGAGTGTTGTCCCGCAGAATTTTTTTCAATACAAGGTTGGAATAAGCTTTTTTGGTTTCTATTTCTGCCAAAGCTTTCAATGCAGCTTCTCTTGCTTTATCCATTTTGCACCTCTGATGATTCGCTCCCTCTCTCAAATTCATTTGTGCTGCGCCGGGCCGGGTATATCATCGAAGAAGGTTCGACAAAACGTTAACAATGTCCAAAATATTTAGACCGGTTGATAACGAAAAATGTTCCCCGGCTGGCAGACCCTAATTATTCCCTGTTTGACCCAAAAACATAACGGAAAACATTAAGGAAATTCACGCCTGCAATTTTCGCGATGGTTCTTTCGGAATAATTCATCCGGGCCAACATGTTAAAAAGGCTATCCAGACTCTGAACGCCATCGATAGGTTCTGGCAGGCTTTCCATGCCATCGAAATCAGCTCCAAGGCCTAAAGCATCCTCTCCAGCTACCGAAGCAATATGGTCAATATGCCGGATTAGGGCATATAGATCAGCTTTTCCTGTTTCACCAATAAACTGGGTATAAAAGTTAACGCCGATCACTCCGTGGTTTTTAGAGATCGCACGTAATTGTTCATCCCAAAGGTTTCTGGGGTGATCATACACCGCCCTTGCATTGGAATGGGAAGCAATAACCGGTTTTTTGCTGATCTCCATGCAGTCCCAAAAGGTTTTTTCATCTGCGTGGGAAATATCTACAAGCATACCGTTATCCTGCATCCATCGCACGGTATCTCGCCCGAAAGAGGTGAGCCCGCTGCTATGATCTGCCTCGACACCAGTGCCTAATTGGTTGGCATAATTCCAGGTTAACGTGATTAATCTCACACCGGCTTTGTAAAAAGCCTCAAGATTCTCCTGTTTTCCTTCCAAACAATCGCCGCCCTCAAGAGATAGCAACCCGCAGACCTGTTTATTCCGTATTCCGTCCTCCAGCTCGGGAAAAGATCTGCAAACCCTGAAACTGGGGTTCTGTTCTTCTTCTCTTTCTGCTTCCCGGATATAGGCCATGGCACGAGAAAAGGTTGGCTTCACCTTGTCCGGGTCCTGAAAAACAGCCAGTACCTGTATGAATCCAGCATGTCTTTTGGCCCTGTTTATGTCCCAGTGAAAGGAATTCACTGACAAGCTTGTTCCCGTATCCGCTGCTTTTGTCAATGTATCGCAATGCGCATCCACGATGATCATCAGCCACTCTCCTCATATAATGCTTTTTGAAGGGTTATGGATGAATTGTTCCAGCTGTTGCAAATGGTTAAAATACCTTTTCCAGATATTGCAGGTTTATAAGACGTCCTTCTTTTGTCATCATGACTTCAATAATGTCAAATTGAACAGGCATATCAACGACGCCGTGGGCTTTTAAAAAACAGGACGCAACCTGTCGGATTGTCATTTGCTTTTTCCAGGTTACCGCTTCGGCTGGGGTACCAAAGGCATTTCCTGTTCGGGTTTTCACTTCAATAAAAGAAAGGCTCCCCTCAAAAGAAGCGATCAGATCAATTTCCCCTAGACGGCCTACTCTGTAGTTACGGGCAAGTATGGTATAACCTTTGTCTGTTAGATATTCCAAAGCCATTTTCTCACCCAGCTTCCCAATCTCTTTCCGATCCATTCTTATCGCTTACCCCCGTTTTATGAACGCTTGGATGAATGTCCAAACTTCTTTGCAGCCGCATCATCCACCCGGCTAACGAAAGATAAAACTTCGGCCAACACTTCATACAGCTCTTCTGGAATTTCTGTTCCGATTTTTAGCTTATCCAGGGTCTCAGCAAGATGAGCATCCTGAACCACCGGTACATTTTCACGTTCGGCTGCTTCAAGCAACTTTTCGGCAATAACACCCTTCCCCGACGCAATAACTTTCGGAGCATTATCCTGACCAGGGCTATATGACAGCGCTGACGCTTTTTTAATCTTCTTTTCTGTCATTTCATCATACTCCTGTGCCATTCTCTTCAATCATGGAGGGCTGCTTAGATCTTTACATCTACTTTTCCGTATGGTTTGGTGATCTCCCGGGCCTTTTTTTCAGCATTGAATAGATCCAGTGCTTCTTCTCTGGGAGAGACTTTCAGTTCATACAATCGAAACCCCTTGACCTTCAACGCTTCATGTAAAGACTTGTATTCGTCCATCAACAACCCGTGAAACCTTTCATGCTCAACCATGGTGCGCATCATCACATTTTTGTTGCGCACATGAATAAAGATATCGATAGTTCCCAGATTCATCGTGGAAAGCGAAAGAAACAACGTGAAATCCTCTGCATTCAGCTTCCTGCGAAGACCCTTTCTTTTCATGATATACAGCTCACCACGGGTGGTTTTTTCTTTCACGACCAGAGGAATTTGTACATAGGTTTCATAGCAGGAAATATCGTTGAAAAACCGAACTGCAGTCTGTAGTTCACGAATACCGGACTGTATACTTTCACCCGATGAATTACCGGATTTCGCCACAGTCTCACTGATGACCTGCAGTTTCTTTTCAATATCTTCAATCCACTGGTCTATCTTTGGAACCTCTGATTCGGACGTTTTTACAGTCATACCGGGTGACAGCTCGCGACCAGCGCGTAAAACGATCTCCTTCGCTCTGTCTGATGAAAGAGGGCGGTTGTTTTTTTCCTGAACCACCCGGGATGAAAGATCAAGCAAGGCTTCTACCACTTCATCCTGAACGGATTTATCAAGTCTTTTCATTCCAGAGAAATTTCTTCTGGCGATCGATGCTGGTGTTTCGTGCTTCAGGGTGTAAGTATTCTTAGCAGAAAACAGTTCCCCGTGCTTGGTGTCCAGAGCAATCAGTTCCTCCAAAACAGCCCTCAGTGTATCGTTTATCGTATTTTCTGAAACGGGTTTTCCATTGCTGTCTGATTCTACAAGAGAAGTGATTTGTTTCGATAGTGCAGCTAAATCCTGCTGTTTAAGAATTTCATCGGTGACAAACCGATCCGCAATTTCCAAAACAAGATTGTCGTCCAATTTAGCGACTTGAGCCAAGATACTTTGCCATTTCTCCTGAAAATGAAAGTTTTGTGCATCCAGTTCTCTGATCAGTGGAAAATAGGCCTCTTTGTCTTCCATTGCATTAAGCACCAAAAATGCTGCCTGTTCGGGCTGGGATATCTGCTTTGCTTCCAGAAGGCTTACAGCCTTCTCAACCATCAACGCTGACGGCCGGGTGCCCATATCCAACATCGCTTTCACAATCTCGATCCGACTGTCATCTGTCGGAAGCTTCATCCCTTTCAGCAGCTTGACCGGATCCAAAGCTTCGGCACGTACCTGTTCCGGGGTTACTTCACGGACAAGTAGCCTGTCATCCTGCACAGCAACGGCCTCTAGTTTGAGTATGTCTCCGGAAGAATATTCTGCTCCGGATTTCACCTGGGCATGAATCTGACTTCCATCCGATAGCTGCATCAACAAAACGCCATCTGTAATAGCGAGGATACGGCCTGTAAACCTGTCTCCCACAGACAGGCCATCTTTTGAAAACCCGGATAAGAGCTGAAGGAATTGCTGTGAAACAGCTTCTGATATTTTCATAAGGACTCATCCACCCACTGCCGGGTAAAGGTTCTTCGGTGTATCGGGCACAAACCGTTCTTCCGTATAGCCTTCAGATGTTCTTCGGTACCATAACCCTTATGCTGAGCAAAACCATACCCGGGATACCTTTCATTTGCCTGCACCATCCACCTGTCCCTGGTAACCTTGGCCAGGATGGATGCGGCCGCAACAGATATACTCAGGCTGTCGGCTTTGAACATGGACAACTGCTCGATTTCTATGGGAAGCTCCACCGCATCGATGATCAGGTAATCGGGCGGTGATTTCATCCGGGATATGGCCTGAAGCATCGCTTTCTTGGTTGCGTTCAGAATATTGATCCTGTCGATCTCCTCCGGCATCACCATACCGATGCCATAATCTGTAGCTTCTGTTTGGATTACTTCAAACAGCTTTTCCCGGACAGAGGGCGCTACCTTCTTAGAATCTTTCAATTGCTCTATAAAGCAGCCATCCGGAAGCACTACACAGCCTGCTACAACCGGCCCGGCCAAAGGCCCGCGGCCTGCCTCGTCAATGCCCCCAATGTGCACAAACCCTCGGGTTCGTGCAAGAATTTCATATTGGGACATTTTTTTTATTCTGTTTCGTTCTTCATGATATCTATGTAACTTTCTACTATATATATCGGCAAGTTTGGCCACCGAAGTACCATGCTCGGGAATCAGCTCACACAACCAAGCAGTTGCCTCTTCCAGCGACATGCCTTCAGCCTTCCTCCTGATTTCCGCCACCGTCATTCTATTCTTCATCGATTCCCTCCTGCCGGTTCTCCGGGCATTCAAGTGTCATCCTTCCGATTTTGGCTGCTCGGAATTCATCCAGAACAATATTGCCGATGCGATTATAGTCAATCTCTCCACCCGAAACCAGGCAGCCTCTCTTTCTTCCCGCTTCCTCCAGTAAAACAACTCCTGATTTTTCATCGATGCCCTGAAGTTTATACCGTTGAGCTAATTCTGCCGGATACAACACAGCAAGCTTCTCCATAAGCTTTGCCGCCAGAGTAGGCACATCCATGATATCATCCCGTATTGCGCCGGTAAAGGCCAAATGCATTCCGGTTTCGGGATCTTCAAACTTGGGCCACAGTATTCCCGGCGTATCCATCAGCTGTATTTCGGGATTGATACGGATCCATTGCTTGTTGCGGGTTACCCCAGGCCTGTCTCCCGTAATCGCGGTTGCTCTGCCGGTCAGCTTGTTGATAAATGCTGATTTCCCAACATTCGGGACCCCAACGATCATGGTTTTGATGGGCTTCTGTATCCTTCCCTTGGCTGCTGCAGTCTCGAGCTTTGGCCGCATTATTTTTTTCAGCCTGCTTTTAAGCTCTTGCATCCCTGCGCCTGTGATAGCATTGGTACAAATCACATCAATTCCTTTTTTGCTGAACCAGCTCTGCCAAAGCCTGTTTTTCTCTAGATCGGCAAGATCGCTTTTATTCAGTACAATTACCCGGGGTTTATTCATGACCAATTCACTGATTTCTGGATTCTGGCTGCTTTTGGGAATCCGGGCGTCCAGAAGTTCTACCACCACATCCACAATTTTGATGTTCTCGGTGAGCATACGCCTTGTTTTTGCCATATGGCCCGGAAACC